>JGI24724J26744_10000058_pt1 | contig 104479 bp, 87 predicted proteins | sample Cruoilmetagenom7_FD_26744 | JGI IMG/M metagenome (IMG submission 26744) | reverse complement strand
GCGGTTCGGGAGTTGAAATCTCGGAAGCCGTTTCTGTTCTCGTGCGGCACGCACGGAAGCGGCGGGACGGGTGGGACGGCGATGAGCTCTCAAGTCGGGAGCAGCGGGAATGTGTTGGGGAAGATGGCGAGCACTGCGCGGAGCAGCGGGGATCGGAACGAGTTGTTGCGGTATCTACGCGCACGGCGCGGCGGTTGAAGCATGTGATTGAGTTGGATGGACTTTGGGTCGGGATGACAGGAATAGATAAGGAGATTGGAAATGGCATTTACTGGTAAGGCGAGTTATTCGGGTGGCGCGGGGCTTCCTGAGTTGGTTGAGGATGTGAGCGACATCATCGGGATTGTGAGTCCGTTTGAAACGCCGTTGTTGGATCATCTTGGTGACTCGAAGCGTTCGGCGATGTCAACGGTGCATGAGTGGATCGAGGATGCGCTCCTGCCGAACAAGGGGACGATTGATCAGGTGACCTTTACGCCTGATCCGGTGACGGCGATCGGTGTGATTGTTGATGATGCCAGTGTCTTTACGGTCGGTGATCTGGTTCGTCCGGGTCAGAGCGGCGAGGTAATGCTGGTAACGAGCGTGGATACTGGTGGTTCGTTTATTGGTGTTGTTCGTGGGTACGGGGCAACGACGGCAGTTGCGCTTGCTGATGATATGGATCTTCATATTTTGGGGAATGCGGCTCTTGAGGGGGATGATTCTCCGGGGGCTCGGTTTAGTAATCGGGTTCGCAAGAGCAACTACACGCAGATCTTTACTTCGGGGATTGATGTATCGGGGTCGCTGCAGGCGTCGCGGGCGTATGGGATTTCCGATGAGGTGGATTACCAGAAACAGGAGCGGATGCGTGAGCTGCTTCGGGATCTTGAGAACTGTGTGATCAATGGGGTTGCGCCGTCGAGTGATCAGCAGGGGACCGGGACTGTGCGGCGTTCGATGAATGGTCTGATCCATTCGATGAACACGAATCAGTTTGTTCCTGGTGTTGGGGCAATCCCGCTTGGTGATGGAACTGGTGACGAACTCAACGAGGTTGTGCTCAATGCGGCTCTTAAGCAGATCTGGGATCAGTCATCTGGTGGTGTTGACACGATTGTTGTTGGCGGTGCTCAAAAGCGGAAGATCAATGGGTTTGCATCTGGGAGCCGGGCGTATTTGCCGGAGGATCAGACTTACTCGGACATGATCTCGGTGTACGAGAGCGACTTCGGTGTATGCCGGGTGATTCTTTCGCGATGGGTTCCGACGGACACCGTGATGTTGCTGGATTCATCGCGTGTCTCTGTGATGCCGATGCAGGGTCGGAGTTTTCATTACAAGCCATTGGCCGCGACTGGTGATTCTGTGTCGGGTCAGGTGATCGGTGAGTACACGATGGAGTTCAAGAACGAGAATGCGCATGGTCTGATCTCTGGTCTTGCTGTTTGATCGGTCTTTGAGTATGGATTGTGGGGTTCTGGTGGGGGCTGGAACGCTCGGGGCGGATGGAAACATCCGTCCCGGGTTTGGGATTGAATGTATCTGATTTTGGGGAGGACTGCAATGTTTGCCAAGGACAGGGATTTGTTGATTATTGAGCCTGGGTTGTTTCGGGAGGTTGTGTGGAATGGGCAGCGGCTGCTGAGCGGTGTAGGCGGCTTGAGCGGGACGACGCTGACGCTGCTGACTGGATCGTTTGTTGATTCTGGGATTACTGCTGGTCATGTGGTGCTGATCGATTCGGTACCAATGGAGGTTGTGAGTGTTCAGAGCGCGACGGTTGCGATTGTTTCGATCATGCGGAGTGATCCTGAATCCAATGTGGTTCCCGGAAAGGATGTTGTTTCGGGGACGGTGGAGGTGTTTACCTTTGAGCCTCAGGTTGGGATCGTGCACCGGCAGATTCTTTCGATGATCGGGATTGATGCGGATGATCCTGATGGGCTCGGTGAAGCTGCGGTGACAAACCCCGGCGCGATGGTGGTGCTTGAAGCGCTCGGGGCATTGCACCTAATCTATGCCTCGGCGGGAGCGCCGGGCCGCGGGGGTGAGGCGTTTTTGGACCGGGCCAAGCTGTATCAGCAGCGGTTCTCGATGCAGCGCGGGGCTGTGGTGGCGTTTATTGACCTGGATGGGGACGGGGTCGCTGAGACGCGTCGGCATCCCAACTCGTTTGTGTTGACTCGGGGATAAGGGGGTTGTGATGCTTGTATTGCGGCCTAAGGGTGTGCGGTTTGGTGGGACGGAGTGGGTTGGTGTTTCAAGGGTAGCGATTGATTCGTCGAGCGTGGAGATGGCCGAGGAGTGGGATGATGAGGGACCGAACCTGATGTATGCGGATTCGACCCGGCGCAAGGCGGGTGTGCGGGTGTTTCAGGATATCGATGGGGATGATCTGGTGTCGCCTGATCCTGGTGACGAGGCGTCGTTCCGGATTGAAGTCGATCGTGGAAATGACGCAGACAGTCGGGTGATTTCGATGACGGCGGTTGTTCAGGCAGTGTCGTATTCGTTTTCGGGATCGCGGGCGATGCGTGAGATCCGGATGGTGGTGGTGAGCAGCCGGGGTGATGTTGATCCGGTGAGTGTGATTGGGGGTGGGTAATGGCGTCGTCATTTAAAGGGCAGGACTTGTTTGGTTCTGGTGGGCATCGGTTTGTGAATCGTCGGATGGGGCGGCGGGTGGTTTCGTTTGCGGCTGTACTGAACGATCCGGTGACGCCGGGGACCTTTGAGTCTGGGGATTGGGAGGTCTGGGTCGAGGTTCGCGGGCGGCTTGTTGCTAGTACGGATACCTCGTTGTGGAGTTTGCGTGATGCTATTTTGGCAGAGGCGAAGTTTAATGTTGCTGCGGGGACGCTGATTGATGATCATGGGTATCAGTGGGTGGATATGAAGTTTTTGACTTATGAAGAGACTGGTCCAACACAACGCGGGCGGGATGTGTCGGTGGGGTATGTCGCGGTGTTCGGGCGGTTGACCGGGGTTTGATGGGAGGGGCTATGGAAACTGAAGTACTTGGGGCGTTGACGCAGTTTGGGGTTGCGGGGATGGTGTGCGCGATGTGGTTAATCGAGCGGCGGGCCTCGTTTAAGCGGGAGCAGCAGATTAATGAAGCGCACACCGAGTTAATCGGGCGGATTGAAGATCGATCTGTGTTGATTGAAGTGATCCGGGAGAATACGCGGGCGTTGTCAATGCTTGAGGCTGGGCAACGGGGGCTTGTCGATGTGCTGTCCGGTCGGTCGGTGTCTGGATCGGGGCGGGGCTAGACTGAGTGATGCAGATTGGCGTGCTAACTCGAATGGCTTTGGGAATGACGGCGGTTGCTACTGCGGTCGTGTCATCGACGGGGTGCCAGAAGGGGGTTGTGATTCGCGAGGAGGTGGTGCGTGCTGAGGAGGGGATGGTACTTCCTGGCCCGTTTGCTCCGGCGGGGATGCGGGTTCATCCGTTGACACATGCTGAGATGGTGGATGGTCGTGTTCGGGTTGTGCTGCATATGGAGATCCGTGACGGATGGGGTGACACGATCAAAGGTGTGGGGAGGGTGACGGTCAGGCTCCGCAAATCCGGTGCATCGACAATCGGGGAGAGCGGGGTCAAGTGGGAGATTGATCTTCGAGATCTGGCGACCAATGTGTCGTACTTCGATTCGGTGACTCGGACCTATCGGTTTGTGATTACTGGTTTGCCCGATTGGTTTGAAGCCGAAGGGCGGGGGAAGATGCGTGTTCTGTTTAGGACCGCTCGTGCCGATGGGAAGATCGAATCACTCCAGGATGACTTTGAGATCTTGAGTGTTCCGGTTGATGGTGGATAAAGAGGTCTCTGATCAGTTCTCGCTGGATTCGATGAGATCGAGTTGGCGGTATTTTTCTCTGTATGCATCGCGGAGCTTTGTTTGTTTGTTTGAGAGATCGATTGATCGGCCTTGGATGTAGGCGGATCGGACGACGGTGGTGGTTTCGAGGATGTCACCGTCGGCGATGATGAGGGTGGCGTGCTTACCTTTTTCGATGGATCCGATGAGGTGGTCGACTCCGAGGATCTGGGCGGCGGAGAGTGTTATGCCTTTGAGTGCAGCATCGGGGGAGAGGCCGTGGGCGACGGCGATAGCGGCGGCGTCTGGGAGGTTCCGTTCATGTCCGAATCTTGAGGACATGGTGAGAGACCATTGGACGCCTGCAGCTTCCAATTTTTGTGGGAGTGTGAAGGGGTTGTTGTAGGGGGCGTCTGGTCGTTTGGGGAAACCGAAGGTGCCGCCGATGATGACGGGGGTGTTTGTGGAGACGAGCAGGTCGGCGCAGAGGTGGGCATCGCGGCCGCCGACGATGATCGGCTTGAGATTGTGATCGAGTGCCCAGTTGATCGAGTTTGTGATTTGGTCGAAGGTGTTGGCACGCATGAAGACTGGGTTCTGGCGCTCGCTTTCAAGAACCGTTGCGATGGCATCGAGCCGTTGGTCTGTTGTCGAGTGAGACTGGGAGTAGGCGGCGGCTTGAGCGAATATTTCGTTGAGGGCGTCGGTGTTGTTGTCTCTTAGGGAAACGATGAGTCCGGCGTCGCGGACCATGGCGAGGTCTTCCGTTGTCCAGCCGTCGGTTGAGAGGATTGAGGCGCGTCCTGGGATTGTTCCGCCGCTTGGGAAGACTCCGACGGTGAGGATGCCATTGGTTCTTGCGACGGGGATGACGACGGAGTCTGGGTTGACGGCGACATAGGCGCGGACTTCTGGGGTGATTGATCCGACTTCGTTGTAGTCGAGGGTGGCGCGGACGGCGGATACTTCTTCGAGTCCTAGGCGGGTGACGGAGTCGATGAGTCCGGGATAGATGTGCATGCCGGAGAGATCGATGATCTCGGAGTCTGGCGAGAGCATGATCCGGGGCATGATTTCAGCGGCACTGCCGACCATGCCGATCCTGCCTTCGTTCATGGAGACGACGGCGTTGTCGATTGTTTCGCCTGAGATTGTGTGTGCTGTTGCGCCGACGAGGAAGATTGGGTGATCTTGCTCTGGGGCGGTGAGCGTGAGGTCCTGGGCGACGGCGAGTGACGTGAATGTTGCGAGTGATGCGGCGATGAGTGTTGGTATGTATTTCATGGTGGGTACTTTCATGATGGGTGGATTAGTAGTTGGTGTGCCAGTGTGGGAAGCGTTGTTCGCAGTCGTGGGCGGTGAGGTCTGGGTCGTGGTCGTCTGTGAGTTGTTTGTCTTCTTTGGATGCTTTCTTCTTTTCGCCGTTGCCCTTTGCGTCCTTTGTGACGATTCTTTGGATGAGCCGGGTGCGTTCGTCGTCAATAGCGGAACGATGTGCGGCGTCATCTTCGAGCGAGAAGTACTTACGGCCGTCAACGAAGGTGGCTTCGGCGCGGGACATTGATGATAATGGCGGTCCCGACCAGATGACAAGGTCGGCGTCTTTGCCTGCTTCTAGCGTACCGACACGGTCGATGATGCCGAGCTGGATCGCGGGGTTGTTGGTGACGAAGGCGAGGGCTTCTTGCTCGGTCATTGCGATGCCTGAGGCGCGGGAGTATTTGAGTGCTTTGGCGGCTTCGACATTCATGCGACGCGCGAGGTCATCAGAATCTGAGTTAAAGCTGGTCAGGAGCCCGACCTCGTGGTTGATGGGGCCTGCGTAAGGGATCGCGTCGGTGACTTCGACCTTGTAGGCCCACCAATCTGAGAAGATGGAGGCGCCGATGGCGTGCTCCTTGACGATCTCGGCGACTTTGTAGGTCTCAAGCCCGTGCTGGAATGTGCCGATTTTGAAATCGAAATCTTCGGCGATGCGGCAGAGCATGAGGATCTCGTCTTGGCGGTAGGAGTGGGAGTGGACAAGGCGATCTCCGGCGAGGATCTGGGAGAGGGTAATGAGTTCGAGGTCCTTGCTGCCTTCGACTGTTTTCATACCTCTGTCTGCGTATTCGCGGGCTTTGGTGAAGCGGTCGCGCATGATGGTTTCGACGCCCATGCGGGTTTGTGGGTAGCGGGTGGTTTTGTCGTCGCCCCAGTTGGATTGTTTGACATTCTCGCCGAGGGCGAACTTGATGCCGGGTTTTGCGTCTTCAAAGAACATGTCTTGAGGTTTGGCGGAGTCCCAGCGGATCTTGACGGTTTTGGATTGGCCGCCCACTGGGTTTGCTGAGCCGTGGAGGAGTTGGGCGGTGGTTAAGCCGCCGGCGAGTTCTCGGTACCAGCCGATGTGTCCGGGGTCGAGTGAGTCTTCGATGCGGCATTCGGCGGTGATCGCTTGGCCGGATTCGTTGACACCGAAACGGAAGAGTCCTGTGTGGGAGTGGGCATCGATGAGTCCTGGGGTGACATGCTTGCCCTTGGCATCGATGGTGTGGTCTACGGCGATTTCTGGGTGTGGTCCTGTGCCGATGGATTTGATCTTTCCATTTCGGAGGATGATCCATGCGTTGTTGAGGATGCCGTCGTCTGATTGTGTCCAGATGGTGGCGTTGTGGATGAGGACGGAATCTTGTTGTGGGGCTTCATTGAAGGCATAGGGGCCGAAGGGGGTTGTTGGGAGGTCTGGGAGGAGGTCTGGTTCTTCGGTGTCGTCTTCTTTGTCATCGGCTTTGGTGAGGGTGATTCCGAAGGTGTCTTTGTTGGGGAGGGTGCCTTTGCCGCCCCTGCCGTTGATTGAATCTTCGCCGTGGGGATTGTTGATGATGATGGTGAAGATGCCTGGTGCGCCGAAGGGGGTGTGGTCGAAGGCGAACTCGAGGTTGTTGTTGTAGGTATTGAAGGCTTCGGTGTCTTGGGTGATGTCGTCACCGTCGGTGTGCTCGATGATGGTGATGCGGTCTTTGGTGATTTTGAAGGTGAGGTTGAATTTTTTATTGAGGACGGCGTCCCATGTGCCTACATAGTCGTCGATGGTGAGCGGGGCCTCGACGATCTTTGCGGTCCAGTTGAAGGGGGTTTGGTTGGCGCCGAGTCCGGTGCCTCGCATGGTGTTGTCTGACAGGATTGTTCCCGACATGATGTAGGAGCCCGAGCCATCGTCGTCGTCATCAAGGATGAAGGAGACGGCGTTGTCGTTCATCTCGACCTTGCGTGCTTTGTTGGTGGCGACATCGTCGCCCTCGCCTTCGTGGGCGGTGATCTTTTTGCCTTCGATGTCGATCCACATGGTGAAGTCGGCGTCTACGAGTGAGATTTCCCAGTAGCCGTCGAAGTTGGTGGGGTCTTGGTCGTTGATGTGGTGCTTGCGGCCGTCGATCCAGGTGTCGATGATTTTGGCGTCAACATCGGGATCGAAAAGATCGGCGGAGGTCACGACGAGGTTGGCGATGTTGCCTGTTTCAATAGTCCCTTGGTTGTCGAGGTTGAGGATCTCGGCGGGGTTTGTGGTGAGCATCGCGAGGGCGTCTGTTTTTGGGAGGCCTCGCTCGATGGCGGTGTGGAGGTTGGTAAAGAACGATTCGCCGTCTCTGAGTTTGCTTGAGGTGAGGGCGACGGTGAGTCCGGAGTTGGAGAGCCAGCGGGCGTTTGCGGGGGCGCGTTCCCAGTGCTGGAGGGCGGTCAGGGTGACCGCGTCGGCGTCGTTGATTGTCCAGACTTCGGGTTCTTTGGGGAAGGTCATGGGGAGGATGAAGGGGTAGCCCATTTCAACGATCGCATCGAGGCGGCGGTGCTCTGTGCCTGATCCGACGATGACGAGGTTTTTGTGGTTGAACTCGTCGGCGACCTTGCCAGCGAGGAGTGCTTCGAGTTCGTGGTCGGTGTCGTAGAAGAGGGTGGTGTCGTTCGGAGTGATGTTTGAGAGGCACGAAGGGGAGTCTGATTTTGACTTGGCGTAGTGATTCGCATCGATGAAGGATTGACGCATCAAAGACATCACGCCCATGTGGCTTGTTGGGTAGTCGGCGTCTCTCCAGCTTGTGCGGTCGAAGCCCATCATTTGGGCGGCGTGGGATTGGTAGACTGGGGTGGTGCCCATTGACGGGTCTGGGAGATCTTCGGCGGTCGAAACGGTTGCGGTCCAGCCTCGGAAGACTCCTGAGTCTGGGGCGATCATTGCGGTGGTGAAACCGAGTTCGCGGAGGTCTTTGGCTTTGTCGTTTGGGAGACCCGGGCCGATGAGTGCGTCGCGTTGTGGGGTGACGAAGCGGTTAAAGTGGGTCCCCGCGGAGGTGTTGTCGAGGGCTTGGGCGTCGACTTCGACGAAGGCGTCGATGAATCCCGCGTAGATGTGCTGGTCTTCGCCGAGCTCGTGGACTTGGTATCCGGGTTTGAGGCGGATGGTGTGTGTGGATTTGAAGACCCCGACGATGATGCCGTTTTCTATGAGGATGGCGGGGTTTGAATCTGCGGGGTAGATCTCGGTTGGGGAGAGATGGATTGTGGCGCCCATGAGGATGTGGCTGGTGGGGCGGTCGATCGCCATGCCGTTGGGGCGTGGGGCGAGGGGGTCGGTGGCGGTGGTTGTTGCTGAGATGATTGCCAGTGCGGCGATAGCGAGGGTTGCGGGTACGGATTTCATAGCTGATTTCATAAGATGGAGACTCCTGCCACCACGACTGTGGGGCGTATTTTGTGCTACTGAGTGTAGATGGTACCGGAATCAGGGTCTGGGGTGGCACTGATCTGGATCATCAGTGGTTGAACGCGCTATCCTCCATTTTTGTTCACCTAGGGCCCTGATTTCGGGCTTAAAACACCGGTATAACTCGCCGGAGCATGAGGTCGGAAATGGGTATTGAACTGGTCAAGGGAAACGCGGTCATTGGGCAATCCGGGGGGCCTACGGCGGTCATTAACCAATCGCTCGTTGGGGTGATCGAGGGGCTGCGGACCGCTGGGGCGGGGACTTCTGGGAATCCGATCAAGAAAGTGCTGGGGATGCGGCATGGGGTGACCGGGCTCGTCAATGACGATCTCTATGACCTGACCGATTACCCGCATGATCGATTGCAGCTTTTGGCTCGGACGCCGAGCGCGGGATTGGGCTCGACACGGGACAAGCCTGATGCGGCGTTCTGCGAGCGGATCTTTGAGGCGTGCCAGAAGCACGACATCCGGTACTTCTTCTACATCGGTGGCAATGACAGCAGCGATACCTGCCGGATCGTGAATGAGCTTTCCAACGAGAAGGGCTACGAGCTCCGGTGCTTCCATATCCCCAAGACGGTTGATAACGACCTGATGGTCAACGACCACACGCCTGGGTTCCCCAGTGCGGCGCGGTTTGTTGCCAAGGCGTGTATGGCCGACTTCCTCGACAATATTTCACTGCCCGGGATCAAGATCAATGTGATCATGGGGCGCCATGCGGGATTCCTGACGGCGGCGTCTGCGCTCGCTCGGCGGGACGATCGGTACGAGCACGAGGGGAGCTCGACGGATGGGCCTCAGTTGATTTATCTGCCTGAGGTTGCGTTTGACACCGAGCGGTTTGTTGAAGATGTGGCGACGATCTTTGATCGGCACGGGCGGTGCCACATCGCGGTGTCCGAGGGCATCCACGACAAAGACGGCAACTCGATCGGCGGACAGCTTATTAAGAACGGGCAGACCGATGCGCACGGGAATGTGCAGCTCTCGGGCTCGGGTGCGCTCGGCGATGCGTTGTCTGATCTGCTCAAATCAAAGCTCAAGCCTGTGGGCGGCAAGGCGGTGCGCGTGCGGGCTGATACCTTCGGGTATGTGCAGCGCTGTTTCCCGGATCAGTCACCTGTGGATATGAAAGAGGCCCGCGGGGTTGGCCGATATGCGGCGCGACTGGCGACGAGCGGGGATGTGGATGGATCAGTGGCGATCATCCGGACGAGCCCGATCGGCGAGGGGCAGCCTTATGCGATCAAGTATCAGCGGATCGAGCTGAGCGATGTTGCGGCCAAGACCAAGCACATGCCTGCGGAGTTTATTGAGGGTCACAATAATGTGTCGCAGAAGTTCCTCGATTACTGCCGGCCGTTGGTTGGGGAGCTTCCGTTGTACGAGCGGATTTGATCAGATTTTCTGATGTAGGGCGACCATATACGATTGAAGATTTGCAATGAAAACGCCTGCAGTGATGGCAGGGTCATTGTTGACGACTGTTTGTGCGGCGGCTTTGTTTTTGGCTTCGAAGATCATGATGCCGATGTGGGGTGGTTCTTGGGTGCGTCCGGCGAGGATGAGTGTGCCGGATTTGTGTAGTTGCGAGTAGTAGTTAAAATGCTGACCGACGATTTCTGCTTCTTCTGGGGTTGGGTTGTCGGGCATTTCTTTGCGGGCAGGTTCGAGGAAGCAGATGAACTGGGGCTGGGTCATGGTTGATATCCTATCAAAAAACCCACGGCGGGGCGTGGGTTATGTGGTTTGGTATTGATGAGACCGATTAATCTCTGGTGTAGGCGATGGTTCCGGAGTTGAACCATGAGCCGTCGGGCATCTGGTCGTAGAACTTGTCGGTGGTGTGGTTATCGTCGATGAATGTGGTGACGATTTTCATGGGGTTGTCGCCCATTGGTGTGGTGGAGGTGCCGAGCATGACGAGGTTGCCTTCTTTGTCTTTGTTCCCGGTCATGTAGGTGATTTTGGTGGACATGGAATCCATCCAGATGGAGACATATTCCTCATGGGCGTTGTCGTAGCCGATGATTGAATAGCCTTCGAAGGGTTGGCCCGCGAAGTCCATTGAGAAGTGGGCCATGGCGTACTTGCCATCGAGCATTGGTTTAACAGTCATCTTGGCTGGGGCTTCGGAGGGCGGCTGGGTTGGGTCCATGATGAAGCTGGTTTTGGCGCTCCAGTTGCCTACAGATTTGAGGATCTCGGCGTGGTGTTCGTTGGGGGTGGCGAGTTTCATCATCCCGGCCATCATCTCGTCTGGGGACATCTCTTCCATGTGCTGTTTTTCGTGATCGGGGGCTTTGTCCATATCGTGTTCGTGGCCGTGATCATGTTCTGGTCCTGCGGCAATAAGAACAGCGATACCTGCGGTAACGAGTGAGCCCGCGGCGAAGGCGAGGATTGATGTGCGGTTCATGGGGATGCTCCTTGTTGAGTGGATGGATTGCAGCGGGTTGTGCCACTGCTGGTTCTGTGTAGTTTCCCCTATTGAGATGCCAGTTTCACGAGAATTATCGGAAATACCGAAAAATATCCAAACATGCATAATCGGGTCCGGTTTGTGATTTATAGAATCAGCCCTGAATCCGGGCTATTTGGCTTGTGGATACGGTTTTGACGGATTACACTCACCCCACTCGATTCTGAGTGATCTGGGTATGAGATTTGAGAGGGTTCAGTATGCTGAAGACTTTTGCTGTCGTTGTGTGTGCTATCGGTGCGTGTTCGTTTGGGGCGTTTGCTGATGGGGTGGTGTGCAATAGCGAGGGGTACTACGGGGCGATTGATACGCTCGGAGAAGCGCACGCGATCGATGTAGTTGGGGACATCGCGTATGTCGCCGACGGAGTCGAAGGGTTGAAGATCTTTGATGTGAGCGATCCATCTGCGATGGTCTTGCTGGGTTCAATGGATACCGGGTTTGCCCGCGATGTGTTGTATAAGAATGACTTGTTCTCAGGTAAGATCGCTTATATTGCTGATGGCTCTAGTGGCTTGGTTGTGATCGATGTGAACGACCCATCGGCTCCAGTACAAGTTGGTTCATATGCAACATCAGGGGAGGCGATGGGATTATCGTATCATGGTGGATTTGGCGATGGGCCATACTTGACGATCGCGGCTGGGGCCGAGGGCGTGATTGTGCTTGATGTGAGTTTGCCATCGGCGCCACTATTCAAGGATTCGCATACCACGGCGGGTTTCGCAAACGATGTGACGACAGATATTGTCGATGGTGTGGATTATTTGTATGTCGCGGCTGCCAATGCGGGTGTTGAGATGTACCGTTTGCTCTTTGGGTTTGCGATTACTCCCCGCATGCCGACCGATACGCCGAGCTTTGCTCAGAGTATTGAGGTGGTCGGAGATATCGCGTATGTTGCCGACTGGTCATCGGGATTGCAGATTATTAATCTGAACGCCGACCGGAATGATCCTGTAGTTGTGGGTTCGTTTAATACGGGCGGGCTGGCTGTTGATGTTCGGGTGTCTGGCGGTACGGCGTATGTTGCTGATGAAGATGGCGGCGTGCAGGTGATTGATGTGCGTGTGCCGGCATCACCTGTCGGGCTTGGAAAGATCGGCGTGCCTGGTCTTTCGCTTGGGCTTGATATTGTCGGGCTGGATCTGTTTGTCGCGGCCAGCGAGTTTGGTGTGCTCGCGATGGACATGGGCGAGCTTGACGGGCTTGTGTCCTCGTCGCTGTTGGATCTCTACGCGTGGGGCGATGGGAATGTTTACTTCCCAGAGCACACGGTTGTTGTTGGCGATATCGCGTATGTTTCGCGCAACGGCTTGCACTTGTTTGATGTGAGCAGCGGGTCGCCGGTATTGATCAATACTTTTGGGCTCGGGACTGATACGGGCGGCGTGTTTGTCAGTGGCGGCTCGGCGTATCTCGCCGACGGTGCCGGGTTCAACATTATTGATGTTCGGAATCCCATGAACCTGGTGCTGCTTGGATCGCACGCGACGCCGGGCACAGCGCATGATGTGGTTGTCGATGGCAGTGTCGGTGACGGGTTCTTTGCGTATGTCGCCAATGGGGAAACAGGTCTGCATATTTTCGATGTGAACGATTCATCGTCGCCTCAGTTGGTGGGGCAGACAGCTACTGGGCCTGGCACGAATGTGAAGCGGGTTGAGGTTGCTGACACAGCTTTTGGCAAGGTGGCGTACATTATTGATGGGTTAGATTTTACGATTGTGTCGGTTGCGGACCAAACACAGCCATTGCCGTTTGGGTCATACAGCACGGGTCGATTGACGCAAGATGTGCTGATCGATGGCGACATTGCGTATATCGCGAGTAGTTCGAGCTTTGATACCGGGCGTTTGGATGTTGTAGACATCAGTTTGCCTTTGAATCCTGCGTTGATCAACTCGATTGATACCAACGGGCTTCACACAGGGTTCAGTGCTCATTATGAGCTCAACAAGATCGGGTCGACGCTGTTTATTACCGATCCTGCCAGCGGCATCACGATGTATGATGTGTCCGATCCGATGATGGTTAGGTTCACCGGAAATTACAACAAAGAGAGCGACATGATGTCGCTGACGATTCAGGATGACATCGGATATATGCGGTCGGCCGATGGGTTGTTCCAGATGCTGGACATGAGCGAGTGTGCTCCGTGCCCTGCTGATATGACCGGTGATGGCGTGCTGGACTTCTTTGATATTTCCGCATTCCTCACTGCGTTCTCGAGCAACGACCCCGTCGCCGACTTTACTGGCGATGGTGTCTATGACTTCTTCGATATCTCGGCGTTCTTGTCGGCGTTCAGTGCCGGGTGCCCGTAATCTAGTCGGTGATCTGAACACGCTCGGTAATCGTGAGCCCGAAGGATTCGAGGTGCGGGTAGGACGCGCCCGAGTTGGTGATGAGTTTGAGGTGGGAGATGCCCAGACCCCTGAGGATCTGTGATCCTGTGCCGTACTCGACCATCGCGGGGGACACGGACTGAACCGGTTTGTCGGCGTTGTCCTGGTCGATCGGGCGGGAGAGCATTTGGGAGAGGGCGTCGCCGATGCCGTGGGGGCGGAGGTAGATGATGGCGCCTCGGCCGGCGTCTTGGATCATCTGCATGGATTTGGCAAGGGTGTCGCCGGAAGACCGTCCGGTTGATGAGGTGCCTTGTTCGTGGAAGATATCGCCTAGTAGATCGCGTTTGTGGACTCGGACGAGGGTGGGCTCTTCACTAGCGATTGGGTTGTGGTATTCGTCGAGGTTGCCGACATCCCCTACGGTCAGGGCGAGGTGGGGCATGGGATCGACGAGTGATTTGAACGCGATGAGGTTGAACTCGCCTTGGGGGGTCTGGATCTTGGTGCCTGAGATTGGGTCGAGGCGTTCGATGATCGAGGACTGAGATAAGCGGTGCTCGATGATCTGTTTGACACTGCACATTTTGATGTTGTGTTCTTTGCAGAGCTTGACGAGGTCGGGGACTCGGGCCATCTCTCCGTCGTCGCGCATGATCTCGATGATGATCGCCGATGGGTGCAGGCCCGCGAGTCTGCACAGGTCGAGCGAGCCTTCGGTCTGACCGATGCGGACGAGGACGCCGCCGTCGCGTGAGCGGAGCGGGTTGATGTGTCCGGGGCGGACGAAATCTGATGCGCTCGTGTTTGGGTCAATCGCGAGCTGGATGGTTTTGGTTCGTTCTTGTGCGGAGACGCCGGTGGTGAGCCCGTGCTTTGGGTGCCCGTCGATGGCGACGGTGAAGGGGGTGGCGCGGACGGAGGTGTTGATGATCGACTGGGGCGTGAGTTCGAGGCGATCGCAGTCGGCTTCGGTGAGTGAGAGGCACATGTAGCCGCGGGCGACGGAGAGCATGAAGGCCACGGCTTCGGGCGTGACGAACTGAGCGGGGAGAACAAAATCGCCCTCGTTCTCGCGGTCCTCGTCATCGGTGAGGATGACCATGCGGCCGTTTCTGAGTTCTTCGAGGATTTCCTCGATGGTGGCAAAGGCGGGGTCTGCTTTGGGCTCTTTTGTGCTTGGCATGGGCAATGGTAGAACGGGCGGGGGGGGTTTGCCGTAGAGTGGGGTATGAGTAAAGCGAAGATTGGATGTATTGGGGCTGTGCTGCTGGTTCTTGGGCTGTTGTTTTGGGGACTATCCTCATTAGGCATTGTGGTGCCGATTGATCGAATCGTTTTGATCGAAACACCGGGTGGATCAATACCAATGCGGCTTGTGATATTTGATAAGAATGATGCCTACATCATTCCTGGAGATGATTCGTTCGGTAGGGAGGGGATTTTACGGACAGAAGATGGGGCGATTAGAATTGTGAAGTATGATCGCAAGGATGGGTTCGTTGAGATTGAGTTTGGCTCGTACGATTCCACTCTTCGATTAGAAGGGGAGTTCTTTCCAAGAAATGGTGCTGGTTTGTCGGGTACTTGGTCAAAGAATCGTGGGGACAAAGGCATAGCCCAATTGAAGGCAGTTGCTCCAAACATTGTGTCGAACAATTGGTATGAACCCGTTGAATCAGATTCTCCAAGAGCGAATTTTGAAGGTCGTTGGTCGGTGAAGTTTGAATCGTCAGATGAGTTGGCGATCGGTGAGTTCGTTGTTTGGGCTCGCAAGGACGATGTTGATACTGGGTCAGCCCAAGGCACCTTCCTCACCACCACCGGCGACTACCGATACCTCGCCGGACGCGTGGACGGCGACCTCATGCGGCTCTCGACCTTCGACGGGGCCCACGCGTTCCTCTTCCACGCTCGCATGCAAGATGACGGCATGATCGAGGGGGATTTCTGGTCGGGTAACTGGCATCACGAAACTTGGACGGCCGTGCGGGATGAGGATGCCCAACTCCCCGATGCGTTCGGGCAGACGGTGATCGCGGATGAAGACGCGCTCGATGACATGGTGTTCAAGAACCTTGATGGCGAGCCGACGCGGGTGCTTGATGTGCTGGATGAATCGGGTGCTAAAGCGCGGATTATCGAGATCTTCGGGACCTGGTGCCCCAACTGCAGCGATGCCGGGCGTGAGCTTGTGTCGCTGCGGGAGCAGTACGGCGATGATCTGGCGGTCGTGGGGCTCGCCTTTGAGATCACCGAGGATTTCGAACGATCCGTGACGCAGGTCAAGCGGCATCACGAGCACATCGGGACGGACTGGCCGATCCTGATCGCGGGATTGAGCGATAAGGACAAGGCATCAATCATGCTGCCGGTGCTTGACAAAGTTCGGTCGTACCCCACGCTGATCTTCCTCAACGAACACAACGAGGTGCAGGCGGTCTACACGGGTTTCAGCGGCCCAGCAACAGGGGACGCGTACACCGAGCAACGGGCTCATTTCGAGGCGTTGATCGAAGGGATGATCGGGGACTAAATGTCTGGGTGCCACTACTCGCCGTCTTCGGCGCAGTAGTGTCTTCTCAATAAATGACACACTCGGCAATACCAAGACACTACTGCGCATAAGAATGCGAGTAGTGGCACCCGGATCGGATTTTGGATCAGAGCAGTGAACCTCGGAGGATGAGGATGGCGAGGCCGAAGTAGATTGTTAAACCAGAGACATCCATGAGGGTGGCGACCAAGGGGGCCGAGGACGCGGCGGGGTCCATGCCGAGCTTGTCGAGGATCAGGGGGAGCATGGATCCGATGAGCGTGCCCCAGAGGACGATGAGGAAGACCGCCCCGCCGACGGTCAGTGCGAGTGGGGTTGCGTGCGGGGTATGGGTGAAACCTGAAGCGGACAAGATGATGACGGTGAGTACGCCCATGAGTCCGAGGACAGCGCCCAATGCAAGGCCTGTCAGAACTTCTTTCCGCATGATGCGCCACCACGCGCTGAGGTGGACTTCTTCAACGGCGATTGCGCGAACAAGCAAACTTGCAGCCTGCGTTCCCGTGTTACCACCCGAAGCGATGATGAGCGGGACAAAGATCGCGAGAACGACGGCTTTATTGAGCTGTTCATCAAAGAACCCCATGACACCGATACTCAAGAGTTGGAGCACGAAGAGCCCGGCGAGCCAGACGCCGCGCTTGCGGACCATGTCGCGGACAGGGGTGTTGGAATACGGCGCATCGAGGGCTTCCATACCACCGAGTTTCTGGACATCTTCTGTAAACTCTTCCTCGGCGACATCGGCGATGTCATCAGCGGTCACGATGCCGATGAGGAGTCCCAGCGAGTCGACAACCGGTAGCGCTGTGCGGTTGTAGCGTGCCATCGCGCGGACGGCTTCTTCGCGGTCATCGGTGGCGCTGAGTGCAACGAACTGATCATCCATGCAATCAGCGATGGTGGAATCTGGATCGGCGAGGAGGATGGTTCGGATGTGGAGGTCGTCGATGAGTGTGCCGTCGGGTTCGATGACGAAGACCCAGTGGACGGTTTCGGCGTCTTGGCCGTAGCGCCTGATGTGATCAAGGGCGTGGGCGACGGTCCACTCTTTGCGGAGGCGGACATAGTCGGGGGTCATGAGTCGCCCGACGGACTCGGGGTGGTAGCCGAGGATGACCTGGGTGATGGCCCGGTTCTCTGGGCTCAGTCTTGCGATGAGCGGGGTGGCAACTTCAACAGGGAGCTCGTCGAGCAGGGCGGCGCGGTCATCGGGTTCGAGGTCTTCGATGACTCTTGCGGAGCGTTCGCCGCCGAGGACATTGAGGAGTTTTTCTTGGACAGGGAGTTCGAGCTCGGCAAAGACATCCGAGGCGATGTCTCTGGGGAGGATGCGGAAGGTGATCCCAGCCGGTTCGGGATCGAGGGACTCGATGAAGTCGGCGATGTCGGCGGGCTCAAGGATTGCCAGTGCATCTCGGACCTGCCGATAATCTTGGGCTTCAAGGAGTTCGACGAGCTCGGGTTCAAGGAGTTTTATGGTGGGAGACTTCACGGGTGCATGGTATCAGTGTCAAGTGAATTTGGGGGAACACTTTGGGCAAAGCGGCCGCTAATCGGCATATGGCTAATGGCTGTCACAGAGCGGACCCAAGGGCTCAAAGAGGGGGATCGGGGTTTCACTCTGGTTCAAGGCTGGACGATATGTGCCGTATACCAACGGAGGTCAGTTTCTATGAATCGTATGAATACAGCGTTTACACTCTTGGAAGTGGTTGTGGTGACAGCGGTGATCGGGATTTTGGCGGCCTTGGTGGTGCCCCGGTTTGCTGATGCCCGGAATCAGACCACGGTTACATCTGCCGCTGAAGACCTGCACACGATCGCCCAAGCCTTGTCGCTCTACCAGGGTGTCAACGGGTCCTTCCCACCGAACGCATCGCGGGATCAGGATGCGATCAATATGGCCGAGTTCTTTAAGAACTTTAGCCCATTTGAGATGAGCTCACCGATCGGGGGCGTGTACGACTACGACGGGCCACCGAATTTCAACCCTGTTTCGATCTCAATTGTGAGTGACGGCGAGAACAAGTTCGATCCGTTGCAGGCAGTGGAGCTTGACGAGTTGATGGATGATGGCGACCTGAGGACTGGTCGGCTTAAACTGGTAAATGCACGGCTGCGGTATCGGTTCGCGAAAAACTAGTTGGATGAGTTGCTCTGCTAGATCAGTTCCGGAATCGGTCGTGACAATCGATGCACGAGTTGCTCAGTGAGTTGAGTGAATCCAAAGCCGCTGGAAAGTTGTTGTCATTGATGCTGGATTCGATAACTCCAGCGGTTCTGATACTGTCTTCAAATCGCGAACGCATCATGGAACCCTTTTTCTTGAAGAACTCAAGCTGGAGCATGGCGCGCATGTGGTCATAGACCTGCCCGCTGATCGCGGTTGCTGAGAGATCGGGGTGATATTCTGATGCCTGCCATTGGTTCTCGGCGATGTCCCAGAGCTGGTCATGGAGACGATCGAGCTTGCCCATGGATTCAACAAACCCGGAGATCGGGGCGCGGGCTGGGAACTCTTGAATGGTATCGAGAATCGTTTGGTCGATCGGTTTGGCGTTGCGTGCCGCACTGTAGAGCCCAGGGTAGCTTTGTGATGTTCCTGCGATGGTCATGAACTCGACGGCTTGGTCGTTAGTGACAATCCCAGCCCCGACAGCTCCCACACCCATCGCGGCGGGACCTCGGTGCTTGCCGTGATGGCAGTGGAGGTAGATGGGGTGGTCGAGCTGGGTGATCGCGGCGGCGAGTTCGATGGCGCGTGATTGTTCGATGCCGTCGTATCCAATAGGGAGGTGAACGATCCGGATGTTGTGCTGGGTGGCTAGGTCTGGATCTGGGGCGATGGCGTCGACGCTGATGACCGTTTTGATCCCCAGTGACGAGAGCTGGTCGTAGTGGGCGGCTGTAGCGGGTTCGTCGCCCGAATAGAGCCCGGGGGCGAGGATGTGGAGGTTTTTGATTGGCTCTGGCCGAGTGGTCCCGGAACGGGCCGGGGTTGTGGAACATGCGGCAGGAAGCAGCAGGGCGAGGACGCAGAATATGAGGGGAATACATCTGGGCATTGGGGTGGGCATCTGGGAGTATATCAGCCATGGCTGCGGGCTACGATTCGCTATGGTGTATCGCGTCTGTAAAAGCTTTGAAGTCGAGAGCGGGCACATGCTCTCGAAGCATCCCGGCCGTTGCAAGTTTCCTCACGGGCATTCCCGGCGGGTGGATCTGGTGATCGCGTCGGGGCATCTCGGGGATGGGGACATGGTGTGCGATTTTAAATCGCTCAAGCTCGCCGTCGAGGACTATATAGATACCTACGACCATGCTTTGATGGTCAACTCGAACGATCCGATCTTGGATCAGCTCACCAAGGACAACCAGGTGCGGGTGATTGTGTGCGAAGATGAGGATCCGACGACGGAAGTCCTCGCGCGGCGCATCTACGAGTTCGTGTCAGCCCAGCTTGCCATAGGCGGTGTCTACACGGACGCCCATGGCAAGGAGTTTGTGCTCCCCGCTGGATTGACCCTAGAACGGGTCCGGGTGTCCGAGACCAGCAGTTCCTGGGCAGAATACGGGATTTCGTAATCGCAAAGGCCGAAATCCGAAGAATGCTCTCAGGAAGCAATAGACCCGCCTCGGTGGGCGTTGTTGTGTATGTAGGAAGAACTCAAGGAGTCTCGATATGTCTTCAAAGATGACCAAAGTACTCTCGTTGGCGGTTTCTGTATTTGGATTGAGTGGCAATGCGTTGGCACTCGGTGCCGAGTCGCCGCCCGATGATTCCCAGAAGCAAGCGATGTCGATGGCGATGGATCTGTCACTCGCGTTTGAATATGCAAGCGAAACAATCGAATCATCGGTTGTTCATATTATTACCGAATCAGAAAACCGCCGGGGATTCCGTCAGCAGACCGGGCTCGGGTCCGGGGTCATTGCCAACAGTGATGGCTACATCCTGACCAACGCGCATGTCGTCGAGGCGGGGCAGTTCATTAATGTCCGGCTCAGCGATGGACGCGAGACCTCAGCAGAGCTCATCGGGACCTTCTCGGAGACCGATGTCGCGGTGATTAAAATTGAAGCCGAGGGATTGGTACCCGCGGAGTTCGGGGATTCTGAAGGATTACGCGTCGGGCAGTGGGTGCTCGCGGTGGGAAGCCCGTTCGGATTCCAGCAATCAGTGACCGCGGGGATCGTCAGCGCTAAGGGGCGCGGGTCGGTCGAATCAGCCAGTGGTTCTGAGGGCAACGCGCCGCAGCGGTTCCAGGAGTTCATCCAGACCGATGCCGCGATTAATCCCGGAAACTCGGGCGGGCCATTGGTTGATCTCAACGGGAAGGTCATCGGGATCAATACCGCGATTTTGTCGAGGTCGGGCGGGAACAATGGGCTGGGGTTCGCGATCCCGATTGATATCGCGGGTGCGGTGATGAACCGGATCATCGAGCACGGCCGCGTAGATCGCGGGTGGCTCGGGGTACAGATGGGCGGGCTTACACCGTCCGATGCCTACGAGATCGGGATTGATGGCGGGGTGGTTCTTGAGCGTGTTGTTCCAGACGGACCCGCTGAGCTTGGCGGGCTCGAGGATGGCGATGTCGTGGTCGCTCTTGGCGGGAGAACAACTGAGAATCTGGTACGGATGGGCAACGCGATCATGCTCGCTCGTCCGGGCGTGCCTGTTGAGATCGAATACTACCGCGACGGCAAGAAACGCCGAGGACGCGCGACTCTCCAAGACCGCGATGAACAGCGGGCGATCGCATTAGGCGGCGCGTACATCGAAAATCTCGGGTTCTTGATCGCTCCAGATGAAAAGAGAATCACACGAGGACGGCGGGTGGTCGATCGGATCACGGGGTTCCGGGTGATGGAGGTGACGGATCAATCGGCCGCCGATGATGCGGGGCTCGAACCAGGTGACTTCTTGTACGAGATTGATGGGCGATCATTCGAGGACGCCGAGCAGCTCAATGGATTCTTCACCACCGCCGACTACGACCGGGGCGTTCGGCTCAAGCTGATCCGCGACAACTCCCGCGGGTACATCGATCTGAAGAACAACTAGTTTGAAACTGGTTCTTAGAAGCTGGTTTAATGGGCGTAGGGTGATTTGGGTTTGTTTGAATAGCCCTTTGTCTTGAGTTTTTTGATCTTGGCAAGGACTTTATCCGAACGGATCTGGAACCCGGCTTTGAGCCTTGAACTCTGGAGCTCGATGCGGGCTTGGCGGATCTCTTCGCTTGTTGGGTCCAGCGGGAGCAGTGACATCGCCAGCCAGGTGCGGACGCGTTTGCGAGGCGAGTGCCGAGCGGCCCAGTAGGTGAGGGCCACAAAGATCAGCACGATCGCGACAGCGGCAAGAATCGGGGCTTGGAAGGATTGGGTCTGGGTCCATGCGTAGTAGCCACACGCGGCGATGGTGAGCACGGCTGTCATGATCATGAGTCTGGCAAAGGGGATGAGACGTTCAAAGGTTTCTTCATCATACAGGCTCGCAAAGCAGTAGAACGCGTGCCTGATCATCTCTTCCCGCTGTCCGGGGTTGAGCCGGTCCTCGCTGCGGGCGTTCTCCATCGAGGTGCAGTCATTGATCCGTTTGTTGACGATGGCCAGCATCTCGGGCTCAAAGATCGCGGCACTCTTGGGGTCTGGGAGGATCGAGATCGGGCGTTCTTCGGTCGGACGCTCGACGCGGCAATCGCATGTCATGCAGGTGAGTTCGTGGTGGGGGTGCCCGTGGCGTCCGCGGTCGAGGCACATGAAATAGCGTTTGTGCTCGGCTTGAGCGAGCCGGAAGCGACATTCTTTCCGGCAGACCGGGCAGTAGTCGGAGGTGACTCCGATTGGGCGGATACGCAGCACCGTTGCACTGATGAGTGAACACGGCATACCTCATTATACACGAAAGCGCACAATAAGTGGCACACAATCCGCAGTTCTGTCGGCCTACCGTTGAATATGTCAGCAATATCAGATAATTCAGGGGGACAGGAATCTAGGCCATCGGCGGTGGTGCTGCTGTCGGGGGGGCTCGATTCGACCACCGTTCTTGCGATGGCGGTCGCCCAGGGGTACGACTGCCACACGCTGGCATTCGACTACGGGCAGCGGCACCGAAACGAACTCGACGCGAGTGAGAGGATCAGTACCGCGATGGGCGCGGCTTCGCACAGGGTCTTCCCGATCGACATCGGTTCGTTCGGGGGCTCGGCTCTGACTGCGGATATCGAAGTCCCGAAGGGACGCGATGAATCGAAGATGACCGATATCCCCGTGACCTATGTACCCGCGCGGAATTTGGTGTTTCTTTCGATCGCGATGGCATTGGCCGAGACGCTTGATGCGACAGATCTGTTTATAGGGGTGAATGCTGTGGACTATTCTGGCTACCCGGATTGCAGGCCTGCGTTTATTGAATCGTTTACCAAGACCGCGAACCTGGCGACCAAGCTCGGGGTTGATGGAAATGGAATCAAGATTCATACGCCACTCATGGAAATGACCAAGGCGGAGATCATTACGCGGGGTGTTGGTTTGGGTATGGAGTATTCGATGACGCATTCGTGCTATGACCCGATTGAAGGTGGGGCGTGTGGGGAATGTGATTCGTGCGTGCTTCGCAGGCGCGGGTTTGAGCAGGCCGGGATTGCTGACCCGACGGTGTACGCATCATGAGCGGATCGCTTCCTATTTCTGAAACCTTTGTGTCCATCCAGGGCGAGGGGAAGCTGACGGGTGTGCCGAGCTGGTTCTGCAGGGTGTCTGGGTGCAATCTGCGGTGTAGCTGGTGTGATACGCCGTATGCGAGCTGGGAGCCTGAGAAGACAGTGCGGACGATTGAAGAGTTGGTTATCGAAGCAAAGAACAGCGGGGTTGCCCACGCAGTGCTGACGGGTGGGGAGCCGATGATGTTCGCAGAGTTGGTAGATCTTTCACGTGGGCTATCTGAAGCGGGGATGCACATCACTGTCGAGACGGCGGGGACACTGGTACTCCCTGAGCTTGTGTGCGATCTGATGAGTTTGTCTCCCAAGCTTGCCAACTCAACGCCGATTGATGATCCTCGCGACCCGAGCGGCGCCTGGGCCAAGCGGCACGAGGAACGCCGGCTGAACTTTGATTCGATCAACGAACTCATCGCCTCAACTCGGGACAGGCAGCTCAAGTTTGTGGTGAGCAATCCTGATGATCTGACGGAGATCGAATCGGTTCTTGGCAATATCCACGGGTATCAGCCCGCCGATGTGATGCTGATGCCTGAGGGGGTGACGGTGCCGAGTCCTGGTGATATCGCGTGGGTGGTTGATGCGTGTGTCGCGCGTGGATGGAGCTACTGTCCGCGCGTGCATGTGCAGTTGTTCGGTGACACTCGCGGGACCTGAGCCGGATTAGTCACGCCACTTCTTGACGGCGATGCCATCGACGAACTTGATATGGACCGATTCATGAACGGTTTTCTCTGTGCTGCCCCCGAAGACGAGGAAGACAGCACCAGAGTCGTCGGTGCGTTTGGACCAGTTCCAGGTCCATGTTTCAGAGCCGTCGTCGTTTGTGGTGGTGTGCGAGGGAAGTCCCATGAGTTCTTCGACTTCGAGTGCGGAGGTTTCGTTGACCCGGACCTTAGAGACGGTGTTGGGCTGGACATAAGCACCGGAGATGCTGGAATCTTTGGAGGATGCGATGAGGCATCCGCCAAGTGAGAGTGTTGAGGCAAGCAGGATTGAGATTCCGATGGTGGGGAGGGTTGGGAAGGTTGAGGGGGTTCGCATTGTTGAGACTCCGGCTTGGTAATCATGTCCCAGACCACACCGGCCGGGGAATATCTATTCGGATTTATACCGCCCGGATTACATTTGGTTGACAGCGTAGAAAAGATAATTATGCCCGCATTGGGCCGGGATACACTCAGCGATGGAATCAGAACTCATAACACTCAAAGACGGGCGGGCGGTGCACCTGCGGGGATCAACACAAGGCGACGGCCCAGCCGTCCTCGCGTACATCACGGCCCTCGGTCTTTCGACCGAGTTCATCCTCTCACATGCCGACGATCTACCAACATTAGAGCTGGTAGAGGGGCACATCGAGATGATTTCAAAAGGGAAGTTCTATTCGCTGGTGGCGATTGACCCTGAATCGGGCGGAGTCGTGGGCAATGCCTCGTATCGGTTTTCACCCCGGGTCAAGATGTCGCATGTGGGTGATCTTGGGATCGGCGTGCTCCCTGATTGGCAGGGGAGCGGTCTGGGTACATTGTTGCTGGCGCGATCAGTCGAAGACATGCGGGCAAAGCCCGGGATCGTTCGGCTCGAGCTGACGGTTATGAAGGGGAATGACCGTGCCCTGAGGATGTATGAACGCGCAGGGTTTGTTGTTGAGGGACACAAGTCCCGGTCAATGCGCCAGCCTGACGGGTCGTATGCAGACGAGATTTTGATGGGATTGTGGATTGGTGATTGAAATCGACCAGAAATTCTCTTGTGATCGAATGTGACTGATGGTACAGTTTTGTATCCTCACACGTCCACGAAAGGGATTTCAGATGATCCATCATGTATGCCGACCTGCTTTATTTTTGACACTATGCGCGGGTCTTGCTCACGGTGCGGACCCGATCGCGAGATCGCATGTTGAGATTTCAGAGGACGGGCATGTGGTGGCGAATCTATCACTTGCACCGGTCGGTCAGTTGGGGCACTCCCCGGTAGGATCAGCGGCTGCTGAGGCGCCGTTTGGGACGGTACCGGATCTGACGGTGAATCTTCGCAGGCAGATCGGCGGGCTCGCGATCGGTGACCTCGATGCCGACGGACTCAACGATCTGGTTGCGGTGTGTTATATCTCCAACTCGTTCCCGCCCTATGAGGACTGGCACGACATGATTTTCTTCAACTCACCGAGTGGGCTCGAGACTACACCATCGTGGCTATCGCTTGAGCAGACCCACACCGCCGATGTGCAGATCGGTGATGTCACAAGCGACACGCTCCCCGATGTGGTCACCATTCATGGCGGCGGTCTCCGTATAGACAATGTCATGGTTCACTTCGGGCTCATCGGCGGTGGTGTGAGAAACGCCGCCGAGATTATCTCGACCACCAGCCCAAACGCGTGGGGCACCTCGGGCAAGCTGGTTGACATGGACAATGATGGTGATCTGGATCTTGTGACAACAAATCAGGGCTCGGGGGTCAACTCCCCCACGCGCCCGATGTTTATGTTTCGCAACAACGGATTCCTTGAGCCCGAGACTTCATGGCAATCGAACGATTTGTCAATCTCCAATGGGCTTGATGCACGCGATATCACGGGCGACGGGTTCCCAGATCTTGCCGTTGCTAAGTGGGTCAATTACACCAGCGGGATCTACTACAACACCAACGGCACGCCCGACACATTCCAATCATTGTTCGTGCCGGGGGTCGATGCTGACAAGGGCGCCGCATTCACGGATCTTGAGAGCGACGGGACCCCAGAGTTTGCGATCGGAGGCGACCCCTCGACGATATTTACGACATTCCACGGCGGTGTCTTTGAAGTCTCCACGACCAATCCCCCGTTTACAGGACCTCAGGAGGTTCATTTCTTCGATGTGGATCTCGACGGCGATGATGATTTCGGAGAGGTGCATTTTTCAGACGGCCGGGCGCATCTCTATCTCAACCGTGACGGCGTGCTCGATACCGATCCTGCGTGGACCTACGACGCTCCAGAGGTCGGGACCGCGATGGCGCTTGGAGACCTTAATAATGATGGCCGGCCCGACTTGGTCATCGGGTACTCGGGTAACACTTGTATCCGCGTGTTTTACGGTCAAGCTGCAGAATGTCTCGCGGATATGACGGGTGATGGGGTGCTGGACTTCTTTGACATCAGCGCGTTTCTCACCGCGTTCTCGGCGTTGGACCCGATCGCCGACTTTACCGACGATGGCGTCTGGGATTTCTTTGATATCAGCGCCTTTCTGAGTGCCTTTGGGGCGGGCTGTCCTTGAAAGTTGAAAGAGGCGATCCGTTGATTCCTTGTATCGTTTGCACCAGTGTGGCTTGGCCGACGCGTCACGAATAGAGTGGTCAATGGATCCAATTACCCGCCGTGTATTTTTGATGAGTTCATCCATTGCCGCCGCGGGCATTGCAGGGTTACATTCAACCTTGGCGCAGGGTGCAGGTTTGTTGATTGATCCTGCAGGCGACAGGGCTTGGGCAGGGTACGGTCCATTGCTTGAGGACCCCGACGGAATCCTGGATCTCCCCGCTGGGTTCTCGTACCACATTATCAGCCCGATGGGCGTGACGATGGACGACGGGCTCATTGTCCCAGGCAAGCACGACGGGATGGCGGCGTTCCCCTACATCAACGACGACGGCTCGATCGACCCCGACCGGTGTGTGCTGGTTCGGAATCATGAAGTTGCAGATTACCACCGGGTGCCATCCGCGTTTGGCTCACGCAATGAGCGGCTTGGATTGGTAGATCCGACAAAAATCTATGATGCTGGTCACGGCAAACCTCTACGGGGCGGGTGCACGACGCTGGTTTACAACCTTAAGGACGGCAAGCTCGAAAGACACTGGCTCTCACTGGCAGGGACGATGCACAACTGCTCGGGCGGCCCGACGCCTTGGGGGAGTTGGATCAGTTGCGAGGAGGCGATGTACACCAAGAGCGACCGCTTCGAGCAGGATCATGGGTACTGCTTCGAAGTCCCGGCAACGACTTCGCAATCGATGGCCGATCCAAAGCCGATCCTGGGAATGGGGCGGTTCCTGCACGAGGGGGCGTGTGTCGATCCGAGGACCGGGATCGTGTACCAGACCGAGGACAGGGACGATGGGTTGTTGTATCGGTTTGTGCCCAGCTCAAAGCCTAAAGCGGTTGGTGATCTGCACAAGGGTGGAAAACTCCAGGCACTGCGCGTGATAGGGCGGAATGTCCTCGATACACGAAACCACGCCGCGGATCTGATTCGTGTAGGCGAGCCGGTGTTGTGCGGGTGGGTAACGCTTGACGGGATCGATGCGCCCGACGATGACCTTCGGCATCGCGGGTTTGAAAGCGGGGCCGCGAGGTTTGCGCGTGGTGAGGGGATGTGGTGGGGGACCCAAACCAAAGGTACCAAGAACAGCGCGTACTTTGCATGCAGCAATGGCGGTCGGGTCGGTGCGGGTCAGGTCTGGAAACTCACGCCGGGTGAGAATGGCGATTGGCTTGAACTGGTCTCTGAGCCCAACGATCCGGCGGTCCTTGAGAACCCCGACAATGTAGTGATCTCGCCGATTGGCGATGTGCTGGTGTGCGAGGACGGCCCGCCGCCTCAGAGCATGATCGGGATCACACCGAGTGGCAGTCTATATCCGCTCGCAAAGAACGCGTACAACGGTTCAGAGCTGACTGGTGTGTGCTTCAGTCCAGATGAATCGACGATGTTTGTTAATATGCAGGGTTCGGGGTGGACGATCGTGGTAACGGGGCCTTGGAAACGATGAGTGAGCATCAACAAAAAGCCCGTTCGCGTGAACGGGCTTTGCGGTGTCGATGATGAAACAAATGTTATCGTCTTCGGCGAACAGCGGAAATCGTCATCAGCCCGAGGAGCGGGAGAGTTCCCGGGGATGGGATGCGGAATATATCGGTGTTGGCCGCCCCAAGCAGGGTGCCTGAGTAGCCACCGATTTCGCCGAAGTATTCTGAGTCTCCGGTATCGAGATCAAAGGTGTAGAGTTCGCCGGTGCTGGACATCGTGAATATTTGGCCGTCGATTTCAAGGAATGAAACGGGGCCGAATGATGCGTCGTAGGTTTCCAGTGTCTCCCCGGAGTCTGAGTCGAACAGGTGGATAAGGCTTCCTTGGAAGTCGGCTCCGAGATACAGATCGTCACCAAGTTCGTGGAGGTCAAAGTACAATCCTGGGACAGGTTCAAGATCTGCTTCTTCTTCAAACTGGCCGCTGAAGGGATTGACTGTTGCGCCGTAGTGTCCCAGGCCCTCGTCTGTGAACGAGGTGACCGCCATGTAAATATCGCCGCTTGAGGTTCCGGCGAAGCCCGATGTGAAGTAGAACTCGTTTTCTTCTTTGTACTGATCGGCGATATCAAAGATCACCCGCTCGTGCCCGGAGCTCATGTTGTATTCGATGAGCTGATCGGTGACATTGGCGAGCATTTTGTTATTGCCTGTGAAGATGATGTCATTGATTGCCAGCCCGCCCTGAATCGAGAAGACTTCTGTAGCTTCCAGAGAGTCCCCGTCAACCGAGTAGATGTCGCCGAGACTGTTGGCGATATAAAAGTCGCTTATGCCGGCAAGCGCGCCGTTGGTGATCGTCAACGCGACGGCTGTTGTGATTATGGTTCGATATATGTTCATTATAATTCTCCTTGATGTAACTATATAGATGTTGCTGGAAAATTGCAAGCCAGTTTTTTGAGTCGATAGTGCACAACATCTTGTCAGGCAAGAATCTAGCTGCTTCTTCCGCTCTCCATTCGTGGAGCGTGCCAGGGTATTGGGAGTGGGGATCTGTTCCTAGATCAAGAGTTCTTTCGGCGGCGGGTGCCCATGAGCATTACGCCTCCGAGTAGCGCCAGCGAGGATGGGGCGGGAATGAGGATCCCGTTGCTGGGGATACTGGTGGCGCCGATAAAGCTACCAGCAAAGGGGCTGATTTGCCCCTGAAGGCTGAGCGACTGAGAATCTAAATCGACCTGGTAGATTAGGCCAATCTGAGACATTGCAAATAGCCCCTCGTCAGTCTCAAAGAGCGAAGAGATTCCAACTTCTGTTGAGAATCTGCTCTGAATTATACCGGTTGTGGAATCGAGTACGACGATTTCTTCACTTACCCACAAGGGGGCGATGAGCAGGTTGTCGCCGGTTTCATAAAGATCAAAGGGGTCAATAAATGAATCTATCCGAGTGGAAGTGTACGAGTTCAGATTGGCATCGAGTGTCACCACATGCGATTCAAGATGACCCTGGTTAAACTGCACAACATTGTAGATGATGTCGCCGCTGGGGGAGATGGCCAGCCCGTCTGAATGGAAGAATCCGGATTCAAACCCTGTGTTGGTATTAAATAAAACTTCTTGGAATCCGGTTTCAAGATTGAATCGGCCTATTGAGTTTCCGGAGTTGAAGAGAATAGTGTTGTTGCCGATATATTCGATCTCATTGATACTTTGAAAGCCAATGAGCAGATTCGACGTGGTGGTTTCATAGGTGTCAGCATCGATGACGCGTACGATACCATTTGTTTCAAGAGTTAGAAACTTATTGGAAATAGAGGCATCACTTTGTGTCGAGAGAACAGCGATTGAGATCGCAACGGCTGAGGCGAAGTGGCTTGTCATGGTTAATACTCCGTAAGATACAATGAATATCATAAAAGAAAACGCACTTCCCATACGGATGTGCGTTTTCAGAGATTCACATATTATACAATAATATCAGCTCGGCAGTTTATCGAGTTCGAGTTGAACCCGTTCTACAAGCCTGCCAACGGTTTCTGGACCGAAATCAAACGGCAGTCCAGCGGCGTTGAAGAGCTCTGGGAGCGGGCGGGTGCCGCCGAGGGTGAGGGCCTTCTTGTATACCGCCAACGCGGCTTCTTCGGATTGCTCAAGGCTTGTGAGCCAGATCCCGAGTGCGCCGAGCTGGGCGATGCCGTACTCGATGTAGTAGAAAGGAACGCCGAAGAGATGCCCCTGGCGTTGCCAGACGAACTTGCGTTCTTCTTCGATGCCTGTGAAATCGACGCGGTGGCCTTGGTGTCCGAATCGGGATTCGATGTCGAGCCAAGCCTGGGCGCGTTCTTCGCGGGAATGTGTCGGATTGAGGTACACCCAGTGCTGGAACGCATCGATTGTCGCGATCCAAGGCAGCAGCGAGATCGAACCCTCGAGCTGCTTGCGGCGGGCGCGGTTGGCGTCCTCAACGCTCGGGTAGAACTCGTCCCAGTATGGCATGGTCAGCAGTTCCATCGACATCGATGCGACCTCCGCGAACTCGATCGGTGAGCTGCGGTACCAGACCAATGGTTCCTGGTCAGAATACATCGAGTGGAACGCGTGGCCAGCTTCGTGGACCATCGTTTCGACATCGCGGTGCTGTCCGGCGGCGTTCATAAAGATGAACGCTTTGCGGGAACGGTCACGCATGTATTGGTACCCGCCCGGGGCTTTGCCCTTGCGGGAATCGAGGTCGAAGGACGCGTTGCCGTTGTCGGTGCCGTTGGTGTTTGATCCATCGCCCATGGTTGCGAACATCTCTCCGAGTTCTGGGCTCAAGCGATCGAGCCCGGCTTTGGTCTTGGTAACCAGATCGGTGCCGTCGGTAAACGGGGTCAGCTCGCCGCGGCTCTTGGGATCGACATTGAGGTCCCATGGACGGAGGACATCGAGCCCCAGTTCTTTCTGACGGGTTGCATCGAGCCTAGCGACAAAGGGCATCGCGTGCTTCTCGATCGCGTCGTGGAACGCGTAGGCGTGGGTGGTGTCGTAGTCGAAGCGGTGCTTGGCTTTGTAGATGTACTGGACATAATTGTCAAAGCCAGCGTTCTTGGCGCAGAGGTCGCGTTTGGTGACCATCTCGTCGTAGATCGCGCTGATGGCTTCTTGGTCTTCAAGACGACGGGTCGCGACGACTTTCCATGCATCCTCACGCACCTGACGGTCGGCGGACTCGGAGTACTTGCCCATCATCGGCATGGTCCGTTCTTCGCCATCGAAGTTGACAGTCATCTTGCCGCAGATTTTGTCGTAGTTCTGGTCTAGCTTGGCGAGCTCGGTTTCAAGGGGGACATTGTCATCGCGGAACAGATCAACATCCGCTGCTGTGTCTCGGTAGAGCACCTCGTGGTAGCCGTCGGTTTTGTCAAACTTCTCAGCGAACTCTTTGAGTTTCTTGTCGAGGATGAAGGCGACAGGCTTGAACTTGGGCGCAACATCTTCGAGGTACGCGGTCCATGCGGCCTGCTTGGACTCGTCGGCGGTATCGCAGGTCATGTCGATGTAGGTGTTGGCGGCTGATTCGCCGATCGCGGCTTCGAGTTCGGAGCGATCCATGAGCCATTTGTCGTAGTCCTCGCTGGTGTTGATGGCGCGGTCAACGAGCGCGTTGAGGAGTGGCTCGACGGCGGACCAGTCGGTGCCGTTGAAGACGGCTGGGACGAAATCAGTCGCAGGTGATGTGGTCATTTTTGAAGCTCCGTTGGTATCAGGGCTGCTCAGAAAGAGCGATGGGGGATATTACTGGTCAGATTTAGTATATTTTACAAACAGTTCCGATGCAAGGTTGCAGGCAGAATTTCTAGAATCCACCTTCCCCTCGAGTTGGGCATCATAGACGCGGTCCAGAACAGCTTTAAAGGACTCGCCGGGGGATTGCCCCATCTCGATGAGCGTCTGGCCGCTGATCAATGGTTCTGGGGATAGCCCGATGCCGTCGTTGGTCATGGATTCGATGTCGCTGCTAATGGCATTGGTGGCTTGGGGATTGATCGCATGAGCGAGGGTCAGCCCGCCGCAGGCATGGGGGCGTGAGGCGAGGCGTTTGCGATCTGCGATGTTCATTTCGTTCCATCGCGAGATAAATATCCCCGCGATTTCGAGCGTGGCGATGAACTGCTCTTTGCCTTGGTTGCTCATGTCGAGCTTCAGATCCCACTTGGTGCCCGAGGCACCCTTGCGATTCAGAACACTCTCGCCAAACCGATCAAAGGCCCACCCGGCCATCGCGGTGATCGAGTCAGCATTGTTATCGAGCGCAGTCAATGCAGGGATTCCTGGTGACGAACACGAATCCGTAAAGATCACCGCATCAAGCGTCAGATCCTGGATCATCTTGGCGGCAATTGCCCGTGATGAGTGCGACATCATGCGTTGGATCTCGTGTCCGATTCGTTCGATGCTCACACCCCGGAGTTCCGATGCATGGGCCTTGATCGCTTCGCTTGTATTCGGATCCATCGAAAGTTGGTACCGAGCCGCGAAGCGGACCGCTCGCAGGGCCCGCAGATGATCTTCCTTTAAGCGTGCGTCGGGATCGCCGACAGCGCGGAGGATTCTCGCTTCGATATCTGCTTGGCCATTGACAAAATCAATGATGGTGTCGCCATCATCGTGAGGATCGAGGAACAGTGCATTGACCGTAAAGTCACGCCGCTGTGCGTCTTCTTCGGGCGAGGAGAAATGCACATGATCCGGGCGGCGGGTATCGGTGTAAGGCCCATCAGATCGGAAGGTCGCGACCTCAATAGTCGGCCCAAAGTCACGAACGAGTATCACGCCAAACGCAGCACCCACAGCGGCGGTTTTCTTGAACAACTCGCCAATGTGCTCGGGGTGCGCACTGGTCGCGACATCGTAATCCTTCGGGGTTTCGCCCAAAAGCTGGTCACGGACGCACCCACCCGCGAGGTACGCGGTGTGCCCACCATCACGCAGGATACCGATGATCCGAATGGCGGCGTCTCGTTCGCTGGTATGAGGCCGGGGCTTTGGCATGGGTTATTCCACCTGCTCGTCGCGGAGCTCGCGGCTCATGAGCATCGCGATTGCATCGACCGGGTCCATGTGTTCAAAGAGCACAGCATGAACCGCAGAGGCAATCGGGAGATCGACCTGGTATTTCTTAGCAAGGTCCATCACGGAACTTGTTGTTGCGATGCCTTCGACAACGCAGAGCGAATCGCGGAGGTACTGATCGAGTTTCACGCCTTTGCCTAGTGCTTCGCCGCAGGAGCGGTTGCGTCCTTCGGGGCTGAAACATGTGGTCGCCAGATCGCCCGCGCCGGCGATGCCATAAAATGTTTTGGATTGGGCACCCATCGCCTCGCCGAGCCGGGTCGTTTCGGCGAGCCCGCGCGCCAGCAGCGCGCTCTTGGCGTTGAACCCTGCCCCGAGCCCGTCGATGATCCCCGCAGCAATCGCGATGACATTCTTGGTAGCGCCCGCGAGTTCAACCCCGATCAAATCCGGATTGGTGTAGATGCGGAGCCAGCTTGTTGAAAACAATTTTTGAATAGTCTCAGAAAATCCGGGGTGATCAGACGCCGCCGCCATCGTTGCGGGGAGGCACGCAGCCAGTTCCGTGGCGATCGCGGGACCAGACATACACCCAAGCGGGCGTGGCTTGGCGTCGGGATCGTCCGACAATACATCGGCGATGATCTGCGTCGGACGCATCAGTGTGTCGTTTTCGATGCCCTTGGCGACCGAGATCACAGCGGCGTTGGCCGGGACGAGTGGCTTGAGGCGTTCCCAGACGCTGCGGATGAACTGGACCGGGATCGCATTGACGATGATGTCCACATCCGCCAAGGCCTCAGGATCGGTCAGAGCGATGCGGACGGATTCGGGGAGTGTAAAGCTGGGTAAGCGGTCAGATTTGCGCGTTTGGGCGAGGATCCCGTTCTCATTGTCATCGTAACCCCACATGGTAACATCGGCCCTGGGGGCCTTTCCGGCCCCTTGCGGGTCGGGCATGGTCAAAGCACCCGCACAGACCAGCCCCATCTGACCAATCCCGAGAATGCAGACCTTGGGAACATTTGGTGTTGGTTTGGAGTTAATTGGGGGCATCAGGATCCTTTCACCGGTTAGCGAACCGGGGCCGGACCAGTTGCGTAAGTGTTCTGGCTGGGGCGCATATATGGTGCACCGCGGTCGCTTACCAATCCTACAGTAGTGGCCTGCCTTTGGCGAGGCCGAGAGGCATCACTGGCAGGCAAATATCCTCATTCGACACAATTACCGGATACAGACTTCTATGAGTGACACCCACACACACGACCACAACCATGATTCCCCGATCCAGTGCTGCTCGCACCACGATCTACAGGGCGATCGCTGGATTTTCCTCTACCTTGCCGGCGGCGTCCTTGCAATGGTCTCCTGGATCGCCAACGCGACCGGTTCGACCAACGAGCTCGTCGCGACCATCCCAGCGGTGATCGCGGCGTTGCTTCTCGGCTGGAAACTCTTCTACGCATCGTTCCGCGAGGTCCTCAACAATCAGGTCTCCTCAAGCTCACTGGCGGCTCTGGCGATTTTGGCGGCAATGGCAGTCGGGAAGTACGGCACCGCCGCGTTCCTCGCCTTCATCCTGCTGGTCGCTGATCAGATCGTCTCCCGCACCGCAGACGGCGCCAAACGCGCCATTGAGCAACTCATCTCGCTCACGCCAGACGACGCCCGCATCATCGATGACTCGGGCAGCGAAACAATGGTCCCTGTTGGCCAGGTCAGTGTCGGCCAACGCGTCCGCATTCGTCCCGGCGAAAACCTTCCCGTTGACGGCCGGATCATCGGCGGCGAATCCACAATCAATCAGGCATCCCTGACTGGCGAGTCCATGCCCGTAGAAGTTCAGGACGGCTCAGCCGTCTACGCGGGCACCAGCAACCTGACTGGCGCGATCGAAATCGAGGTCACGCAGGTCGGTGCAGAAACAACTATCGGTAAAGTCTCGTCGCTCATCCGCGAGGCCGAGTCTACCAAGACCGAACGCCAGCTGCTCATCGAGCAGGTCGCTCAGTTCTATGTCCCCGTCGCAATCTCCGTGGCGGCCGTCGTCTTCTTCCTGTTCTCCCAGTCCGACAACCCTGCAGTCCGCGAGGGAGCCGCCCTGCGTGCGGTGACGGTTCTTGTGGTGACCTGCCCGACGGCACTCCTGCTCTCGTCCCCATCAGCAATGGTCGCGGCCTTTGCGTCGGCGGCTCGTTTGGGTGTGATGATCAAGAAAACCAGTTATCTCGAAGCGTCCGCAACGGTTGATGCTGTAGTCATGGACAAGACCGGTACTTTGACGACCGGCTCGTTCGGCGTTTCGCGTCTCGCTCCTGCTCCGGGCATCGAGGGTGCCGACTTGCTCAAGGCCGCGGCCTTCGCTGAATCGCACTCCAACCACCCGCTCGGCTTATCCATCCTCCGCACCGCCAAACAGGCTCGCATCGAGGTCTCCAGCGAAGGATCATTCGAAGAAACCCACGGCGCGGGCGTCAAGGCCAAGACCTCGATTGGCGAGATCACCGCCGGGCGTGGATCGTGGATCAAAGAACTCATGCCTCAGTCCTCGGCCGCGGTCAGCGATGTTGAGAACCACATCGAGGGCATGTCGGGCGTCCATGTCGTTAAGGACGGCGTGTACCTCGGGGCCGTGGGTCTTGAAGACACCCCGCGCCAGAACGCCAAGGCGGTCGTTGATCGCCTGCGTGATCTCGGAATCCGATTCGTTGCGATCTTCACAGGCGACCGCCTCAGCGTGGGCAAACGCGTCGGGCAGATCGCCGGCGTGGACAGCGTTGAGGCCGAGTGCCTCCCAGAAGAGAAGCACCAGCAGATCAAGCAGATGCGCGAAGACGGCTACCGCGTCATGATGATCGGCGACGGCATCAATGACGGCCCCGCCCTCGCAGAATCTGATGTCGGCGTCGCGATGGGCCTCTCCGGTTCAGACATCGCGGCCAACTCCGCGGGCGTCGCGCTGATGACCGACGAACTCAACCGCATCCCGTTCCTCATGGAACTCGCGCGGCGTACAAGGGTCATCATCACCCAGAACATTGTTGTTTCGATCCTGATGGCGATCGTTGGCCTCGTGCTCGCAGCGTCGGGTACTTTCCAGGTCATCGGCGGCGAACAACTCGGTGCAAGTCTCGGTGTCGGTTTCGCGGCCTTCTTCCACTTCGTCCCCGATGTTTTCGTGATCGGCAACTCGTTCCGGTTGTTCCGTTACGGCGAAGACTTCCTCGAAGCCGAGACGATCCAGAAAGAACAAGAACAAGCCGCCCAACGGCGTGTGCGCCGCGATCAGTCCGTCCGGATCGCCGCCGAGCCGGCGTAAAGTGTTGTTCAGTCAATAGCGACAGTGTAAATCCTGATGGATGATTGCATGCATGAGTATTCAGTAGCCTGGAGTGCAAAAATAATCATTTGGCTCGGTATGCTTGCACTTGTAGGGCTGTGGATTTTTTCATTATTTACAATCCAAGAACCGAGTATTAGAGTTGCATTTTACTTTCTAGTGGTGCCACTTGCATTGTTTTTTCACATGATGCTTAACACAACGCTGAAAGCGAGAATGGTGATAGATGAGAGTTCTCGTAAAATTTACCTGCATCACTGGGGATACTCGACTGGATTATATGATGTGCTTTCCAAAAAACTGATTTGCATAGAGTTCGATGACGTCGTCGCGATTCAGAAGTTCAATGGACGGCGTGCCGACTCTCAGAGAATTTACACGGCCGGCGGGGTCTTTCAGTTTCCAGATACGATTTCAGAATATGTAAAGTTATGCACGTTGTTTGAAGATATTGCAAGCAAAAACAGTCTTCCGCCAACTAAAATGATGCTGCAGGAAAAAAGAATTCTGGTGGGCTTATATGTGTTTTTAGGCTTCCTCACTCTAGCAATGGCGGTCTATGTCATCGGGTGGTTCTTGTGATCAAGTTTTCCGTAGCACGCCAGCGTTAAAGCTCCGGCCTTCGATTCGGAACTTGCGTTCGAAGTTCGTGCCGACGAGTTCACCATCGCCCGCAGATTCTGGTGCGTCGAAGCCGGTGTGCTCGTAGGGATGAGTCTCGCAACTATTCAAGAACTCATAGATCGCCGCAGGTAGGGCTGGGATCTTGGGGCGAGCGAAATCTTCGTGCATCGCTGACGAACCCTTGCCCCAGTGGTCGAAGTGCGCCAGGTCCCATGCCCAGAGGTCATCGTGATCGGTGACGACGCGCAGCTCTCCGCCCGGCTTCAAACAGCGCCAGATATCAAACAGTGTCTGGTGCTGGATGACGCGTTTTTTGTGGTGCTTGTTCTTTGGCCAGGGGTCAGAGAAATACAGGTGCAGCACATCGATCGAATCATCCGGGCATCGCCATTTCAAAAACTGGGCCGCGTCGCCGTGCAGCACGCGCACATTGGTGTGCGTGCCCTCGTTCTCTCGCTTGCGGCGGATCCGGTCGGCGGTGTAAGCCGCGAACTCGCCGGCCCATTCGATGCCGAGGAAGTTTGTATCGGGTTCGAGATCGGCCTGCTGGACAAGGAACGCCCCCTTGCCCGATCCGATCTCCAGTTCGAACCGCTTGGACGGATCGGCGAACCATGCGCGTGGGTCGAGCCGCCCGGATTCTGGATCGGAGATAACCGAGTCTGGGAGTTCGGGCATTTCTTCGCGTGAGACCCCGACCACGCCTGGGGCGCTGTCGAGAGGTTTGCCGTGTCCGAGTCCGAATGACATAGGGAGGGAGTGTATGCGCGGCCCTATGGTTCGGCATGACCACCCCCCAATCAACCACCCCCCAATCAACGCCCCCCAAATCAGGAACCACCCAACTTCATGTCCGCTATGTCGAGTGCGATCCGATGGGCGTGGTGCACCATTCGAGCTATCTGCCCTGGATGGAGATGGGGCGGACAGAGTTGCTCCGCGATGTCGGCATGAGCTACGCTGCTTTAGAAGCCGAGGGCGTGTTTCTGGTGGTGACCAAGGTCGAGGTCAAATACCGCCGCCCGCTCAAGTACGACGATCTCGTCGAGATCCGCACAAAGGTCGACAAGGCGAGCAAGGTCAAGCTGCATCATTCATACGAGATCGTGCTGGTCGAACGGCTGGGCAAAGCTCCCGACGCGGGCGATCCATCCGTGCCCAGCGATGGCGTGTGTGCGGTGGCGACAACGGAACTGGCGTGCGTAGGGACTGATGGGCGACCCAAGGCGCTGCCTCATTGGCTTCAGCTTGACTAACGCATCAAGACTCGCCATTCGATCAATCGATCTCGATCGCTGAACTTGAGTGTGAGAAGTCGGATACCACCGCCCGAGGGTATGACTGCGCCATGCCGAGTGACTGCTCCAGTGCCTGATTGGTAACCAAGCCGGTATGCCAAATCATAATTTACGGAAGAGTAGCCGGGATCTTGATTCCCCAGCAGCAACAAAACTTCGGAACGCTTCATTCCCCGCATGAGGACATTGATTTGAAGATCATTGATCATTTGTGATCGCAACTCCGATTCGTTGTCTATCGATGATTGATCTCGCCACAACTGGGAATCGAACGGTTGGTCATCAGCAATAGTGAAAACTATGAAAACTGATGCTATTGCCGCAACTGCGATCATCAACACGGTGAGTCCGATCCGTCTCCAGTTCTTGGGTGGACGATTCTCGCTCATCACATCAACCGCTCAATCGCCTGCGACATATTCTTCACCGGGATCAGTTCCATCCCTTTGATCTTTGGCAGTTTCGCAGAGCCCGCGGCGGGGATCATCGCATGGGTGTAGCCCAATCGCGCCGATTCGCGGAGGCGTTGTTCGAGTTGGGTTGCGGATCGCAGCTCGCCGCCGAGGCCGACCTCACCGATCGCAATAGTGGTAGGGGGGAGCGAGCGTTTGTAGTGAGCTCCAGCAATTGACAATGCGAGCGCCAAATCCGCGGCCGGTTCAACAATCTTCAAACCGCCAATAACCGAGGTAAACACATCACGATCCGCGAGCCGGAGCCCCCCGTGCTGTTCGAGGACCGCAATCAGCATCGCCAGCCGGCTCGAATCGAGTCCCGAAGATTTCCGTTTGGCGCTTCCGACGAAACCGGTCGCGGTGAGTGCTTGGATTTCAACACACACGCAGCGGGAGCCGTGCATTGCGGGGCAGACGATCGCTCCGGGTCGATGTTCGCTTCCGCCTTGTATAGCGGCGACGGACATCCCGCCGGGGAGTTGTTGGAGACCTTGGCCGGTCATCTCGAAGATGCCCAGTTCTAAAGTTGTTCCGAAGCGGTTCTTGATCGCGCGAACAATTCTCGCTGAATGGTACCGATCCCCTTCAAAGTACAGCACCGCATCAACCATATGCTCAAGCATCCGAGGCCCCGCCAGCGTGCCTTCTTTTGTCACATGCCCAACAAGCACAATCGAAACCCCGGTCGCCTTGGCAAAGTAGACAAGTTCGCTACAGCATCTCCGCAACTGCGTCACCGATCCTGGCGCGGCTTCGAGGTCGGCCTTGTAAATCATCTGGATCGAATCAATCACACACACATCGGGCTTGATCTTCCGTGCTTGTTCAAGAATCCGCGCGAGGTTCGTATCAGCAAGCACGAACAACCCGTCGGCATCGGCAACACCCAAGCGATCCGAGCGCAACTGGATCTGCTGCGCAGATTCTTCGCTCGAAACATACAACACCTTGCTCGTCCAGTCCGCTTCCTTCGCATCCATGTTGATCGGCGACGCCCACGCGCCGGCCGCTTGCAACAACAACGTCGATTTCCCGATCCCGGGTTCGCCGCCGACAAGGACGACGGAGCCGGGGACGAGGCCCTTTGTTGGGTCGGCTTCTGTGCCGCCCAGCACACGATCAAACTCCGTGATCCCGGTGGGGAGTCTCCGGATCGGACCGGTGGTGGACATGATCTCGGTGATCGAGGTTGCGGTGGGGGTGTCGGTTCCGGCCTTGGTTTCCACCCAAGAACTCCCGCGGTGCGGGTCGCTGTCGGCTGATTTATCGAACTGGGATTCTTCGAGTGAGTCCCATGTGCCACAGTCGGAGCATTTACCCATCCAGCTGTTGTGGGTCGAACCGCAGTTGGTACAGATATAGATGGTGCGTGTTTTGCTCATATGAGTTCATCATAGCCATCCGAAAGCCAGTCGAACGGGATTTGTTCGGTGTTCGGCGTGCGTAGACTATCTATAGCCGATGACAGACCCCTCTCCCAGCACGATTCAGACCACCGCAAAGCCCAAAAAGCGTCGTCGGCTGCTGCTCTGGCTGGTCGGGGTGCCCGCAGTGCTGTTTGTCGGGGCCGTTATCTTGGCCAGTTCGGGCGGGCTGACCAGATTCGTCATCCCCATCATCGAGCGTGAAACTGGTCTTGAGGTCACCCAAGGGACCGTCGTGCTGATGCCGACGACCGAGATCCAACTCCGGGACGCGATCCTGAGAGCCCCAAATATTGATGGCATTGGTGGCGAGATCATCCGTCTCGATACCGCAACGATCTCGGTCAACTGGGGCTCGATTATGTCGGGGTCCAAAGCGATCAGCAGCGTGCTCATCGACCACCCCAGACTCCGGGTCAGCCAGGACACGCAAACAGGTATCCTCAATCTTCAATCGCTGACACTCCAGCAATCCGGAGGGGGCGGGGCCGTAACCCCAGCGATCATTATCAACAACGGGGTCATCGAGGTCGGGGAGCACAGCGGCGGGGGGTACACTGCGCTCAAAGAGCTCTCGGTCGCAGGGAGTCTGGCTCGGCCGGATTCAGATGGAGTGGCAAAGTTCAACTTTATCGCGACCTCAACGCAGCCTTCTATGTCTTCGGGTCTTCAAGATTCCTTCGGTGATTTCCAGATCAATGGCACCGTGTCCAAGGATGGTGTTGCAGGCGCGATGACCGGACTGACACTCGACGACTGGCCCGCGCGGATTGTCCCATCAAATGTACGCGGAATCTATGAATCACTCGCCCTGAGCGGCAAGCTCGCTCCGACCCGCTTCCGGGTAGATCCCGATGGTCAGCTCAAGGTCACGCTCATTCTTGATGGCGTTGATGTCAGCATGCCGTTTATTCCACTCTCAGACTTCGTGGGACCTGAACAGTTCCTGCGGATGCGATCGACCAAGGGGACCATCGACTTTGTCAATGGCGGGCTGATCGCAAAGCTCGAAGGCGACATCGACGACCTGCTCTACAAGCTCGATCTTGAATATCAGGGGTACTCTCAGACCAGCCCCTTTGATTGTGATCTGCAGACACGCTTCCGGATCGAAGAAGGCTTCCGTCCGCTCCGGTTTTTGCCGGATCGGGTATCTGAAAAACTTGACCGGTTCTCAGGGCTAGAGGCTGATATTCTGGCGACTGTCCACCTCGAACGGCTCGGTGAAGATACCGCAATCTTGGTCTCGGGAAAGGCCGATGTTTCGAACGGATCAGCCAAGTACACGGAGTTCATGTATCCGTTCGAGAATGTCGCCGGCGTCATCTCATTCACTCCCGACGGGGTTCTGATCGATAACATCACGGGCACGGGGCCTACCGGTGCAAGGCTTCTTGCCAACGGGCATTTCGATGGACTCGGCGAAGACTCGGTTGTCGAGATCATCATTGCCGTGGAAAATCTGCCCATCGACCACCTGCTGATGGGCGCGATGGACGACGATCAACAAGATCTGGTGGATACCCTTTTCTCTCGGCAGAAGTATGACCACCTACTCGAATCGGGTTATCTGCTTACCCCAGAGCAGCGTAAAGAAATCACCCAGAACCGCGATGCTCTGGTCAGCAGGATTGCTTCGCTGTCAGCGGGCTCGGACGAATCAGAGCGGGCAAAGCTCTCAGGTGAGCTGGCAACGATGAACACGAGACTCCGCGTCCCGGAGTTTGACTTTGGCGGACTCATCGAGGTCGAGGTCACTCTTCAACGGCACCCCGAAATGCCAGAAGATGATCGCTGGACCACAGACATCGCGGCATTGATCCCCAGCGCGGGAATCGTTCCCAAGCAGTTTCCGCTCCCGATTGTTGCGAAAGACGTAGAGATCACAATTGCTGACAACTCTGTGTACCTCAGTGGGGGACGGTATGTTGGACTCAGCGGGGGGTCGGCCACGGTTGATGCGAGGTTCGAAACCCGTGAGGGGTTCGACGATCCTCAGCCGTATGTAGAGATCAAGGCCCGCGAGATCCCGATCGACGAACGACTGGTTGCCGCGATCCCGGGGTACTACGACACTCAGCCCGCAGACCCCAGTGAGATCACACTCCGGAGGATTCTGGACCGGCTTCGCATGCAGGGGGTTGTCGAGGCCGATGCCCGGATCGGGCCGGGGGCTGACGGGCGTGTTGTGTATGAAGTCGAGGCCGGGGTGATTACGGGCTCAGCACATCCGCTTGCGATGGGGCTTCAGTTGCTCGATGATCCCTCGGCAGCGGGTGTCAACGACCTCGGTCTGGAATCAGTGCAGCTTACCGATATGACCGGGACCATCTCGGTGACCGAATCACTTATCGTTGTCTTCCTTGAGGGGCTGATGGAGTCACCGTCACAGCCGATCCCACCAACTCCAATCGAGATGCTAACCCAGCTCACGCTTCCCCATCAACCCAAGTTCGGGAACATCAAGCGTCAGGACGGGCTGCTGCCCTTTGAAGCGGGCCCTCCGGTTTCCGGCCCGGCGATCTATACGCGTGTCCGCGCCGATGGGCTTGATATCGCGATGCCCCTTGAGCACGCGATCGCGGTGCTGTCCCCAAACTTCGCAAAGCGGGTTGTGGAATGGAGAGAACAGTACAATCCTGACGGCGTGCTCGATATCCTCGCGACTCTTGAGGGTCGCGTCGGTGGATCGCTCAATACAAATCTTCAGATCAATCAGATCGACTCGGTCGGATTCTCGTTCGAGGACCACCGCTATCAGCTGGGGACATCCATCGGACCGATCGCTCTTGATCTGGGGATTCGACCAAGACTTGAGAGCCGGGGCTTTAGTATCCCGTTCAGTATCGATCATGAACCGATGGGGGAGATCGGTCTCGCAGGATCGATCCGTCTGGCGCAGGGAGGACAGCTGCTCGAACTCAATAACGAACCCTCGATCCGTCTGTCGATGGACAACGGTCGGCTCGGGTCCCCGGGTGTCCGTGCGATTGTCGATCGGATGGGCTCGGGTGGTTCGAAGGGGGCCGGAGATTTCTTTGAGTTCTACGGGCTCGACGGCGAGTTTGATCTGCTCATAGACATCACCCCGCTCGACGGGGCTCGGTTCTCAAAGGCCCCACGCGGTCAGCTCGCATTGCCCAATGTCGAGATCGACGGGTCCCTGATACCCCGGACTCTCACGCTTGAACGCAACGGAGACACGCTCGAGTTCTGGAACGACGAAATAGTTCTTGATGAAGGCGGAGAAGAAATCGAGCGAGAGAATATGCTCGATGGCTCGATCAGATTCGACGGGCTCGACGGGTATTTCGATCACATTGTCGCGACCAACGATGAATACGCCCTCTCGGTCGACGGGAAGTGGAGCGTTACTCCTGGTGACGGCGCGTGGATTGATATTACGATGGGCGCCTCAGGGGATGTCCTCAACGGCCCGATGCGTGTGATTCTCCCAGACACACTTACAGGGGTTGTCGATCAGCTCGAGGTTCACGCCGCGGGACCGATTGATCTTGAGTATCTGCACATCGTGGCAGACAAGCTCGGGACCGAATCGACGACTTTCGAAATTGATGGCTCGGCGACGATGCTTGATGTCAGCGCTCTCGTCGGAGTCCCGATTTCAGAACTCGACGGGCGAGTGGATTTCAGCGTGGTCTCCGGCGAGAAGCCCGAAGGATCGGATTCGCCCCGCCTTGAGTACCAGCTCGATCTTGAAGCATCTCGATTGCGGGCCGGGCTCCTCCGAGTACACAACGCGCAGGCGAGGATTATCAATGATCCCGACATGCTGGGCGTTGTGCTTGTCCCGGACTTCAGAGCTGGGATGCACGGCGGGATGATCTCGGGGAATGCCCAGGTTCGTCCCGGCGATCAAGGTGTACCGATGTACGCCACCGAGATCCGTGCCTCAGGCGTGCGTGCCGCTCCGATCTTTGATGATATTTTCCTCCCGGTCGAGGGTCTCGAAGGCCCACCGACCACCGGCTCATCGACGGTCCGCTCCGCGTGGAATGTTGATTCCGATCTTTCCAAAGGCATCATGAACGCCGACCTGGCATTGAGCGGGCCGATCGGATTGCCCGAGGAACGATACGGACGCGGGTTTGTACGCGTATCGGGTGGCTCGATTGTCGCGCTGCCCGGGCTGATTAATCTGATCGAGGCGAGCAATCTCAAGCTCCCGACCGGATCTCGGCTCAATCTTGCCGAGGCCGAAATGTACATTGACGGGTCGTCAGTCGCATTTGAGCGTCTCAGTGCCTCTTCGAAGGCCATCGAGATCCTCGGCTATGGCACAATGGACTGGACTTCGCGAGATATTGATCTACGCTTCCGGTCGCGATCGATCGCTCCGATCCCGGTCCTATCGAATCTACTCGAAGGGATCCGGGATGAACTGATCACGATCAGAGTCACCGGTGCTCCCGGATCGATCACCTACTCGCCCGAACAGTTCGGGACGGCTAAGCGATTACTCGACTCGATGTTCGGAACCACAGAGACCGAACAGCAACGAAGGCTCCGAGAAGTCGAGAGCCGGACACGGGTCGGGTCTGGAAGGCTGCGTCGCAAGCAGAACGATCGTGTGATCAAGCCTTCCAAGGATGAACTCCCGTCAATCAACACTTCGGCCAATGCCGACTCTCAGGACAACTAATACAAAGCACACAACAATAAACGAACCAAGCAACAATAATGTTGAAAACCGGGTGCACATCGGGTGTGCCCACAGACAAGAAAGATAAGTATTTATGACATCAGAACCAAACCGCTCTCCAGACCACAACCGGGTCGAACTCGACCCGCCTTCAAGCACTCAACCAAAGAGCGAGCAGGCCGCACCGCCTGAGCCGCAGGCCGTGCGCCGTGCCGATGACGGGGAAATTCAGGAAGGCATCATCGAGCTCATCGAGAAAGTCGCGGGAACACCCAGCGACTACGACGCCAAGCTCGTGCGTGAACTCATCACCGCCGGACTCAAACTGCTCCCCGACGGGCGTGACACCGGCGAACTCAAGCTCATGACCGCGACGATGAAGGAACTCCGTTACGCCTACCGCGTCTTCGGCGAGTACCCAGAACCCCACAAGGTCACCATCTTCGGTTCGGCAAGAACCCCGGAAGACCACCCGGACTACATCGCCGCTGTCGAGTTCTCAAAGCTCATGGCCGAGGCGGGTTGGATGGCGATCACCGGTGCCGGCGACGGCATCATGAAGGCCGGTCACGAGGGCCCAGGTCGTGAATCGAGCTTCGGCGTCGCGATCCGCCTCCCATTTGAAACCAGTGCGAACACCGTTATCGCGGGCGATGAAAAACTCATCAACTTCCGCTACTTCTTTACCCGCAAACTTATGTTCCTGTCACAGGCAGAAGCCGTCGTCTGTTTCCCCGGCGGCTTTGGCACGCTCGACGAATGCTACGAGACACTCACCCTTGTCCAAACCGGCAAGGCGAGCATCATCCCAATCGTGTTTGTCGATGGACAAGAAGACAACGACGAGCACGGGTCCTACTGGGACGGCTGGGTCCACTACACCAAGACCCAGCTCCAGACCCGAGGCTGGATCAGCGAAGAAGACAACCATCTTTACTACCACGCCAAGAACCCTCAAGATGCGGCCGATCATGTGACCAAGTTCTACTCGGTCTACCACTCCTCGCGGTATGTCCGCGACGAGCTGGTCATCCGTATCAAGAAGGTCCTGACCGACGAGCAGATCAAGATTCTCAACGATGAGTTCTCGGTGCTTGTCAAGTCTGGTGATATTCATATGTCCGATCCGCTCCCGCAAGAGAAGGATCACCTGGACCTGCCGCGTGTGGTCTTTACACACACCAAGTACAAGTTCGGACTCGTCCGGGCGTTGCTTGACAGGATCAACACATTCGCTGATGCCTGATTTAAGCCGGATCAAAGTTGGTATTCTGGCCGCCGCGACGATACTCGTCGCGGAGATGTCCGCGTGCTCATCTTCTGGAACAGAAGGCTCAAAGAACCGATCACGCAATGATTCGGTCCAACTCGAAACCCAGATCGAGGCCGGTCAATCTGCGGAATCATCTCAGCGAGGGCTCCAGCTCCGGGTTCTCACTGTTGATGATGCCGGTGATCGAGTGGCCCAAGCTCTGTCACCATTTATGGGTGATCCTGGAGCCATGCTCATGGAAGACCAAGAGCGGTGGAGTTCATGGGGGCTCCGCTTGGTTGTGGTGCCGATCGACCAGCTTGATTTGGTGCTCGGCTCACTGATTTCAACCAAGGCCGCCCAGGTCCGATGGATGGGTGAGTTTCCGCAATGGCGTCCATTGATCCGAACAGCTCAGATCCCAAACGGGACTGTCCGGGTCGGTGATGATTCAACCTCGGTTCGTTTCCATGAACTCAGCGGTAGGCCTCGTCTGCTGGCGCGTGTTTGGACAACACCCGAAATGACCGGGTCCGATGCCAGAGCCCAGTTGCATTTGGATCTGGCGCTCCAGATGATCCAAGAGCAACAAAACAATCGCTGGGAAACCCCTGCGGTGCGAACCGCTCTCGACGAGGGCGCACTCATCGCTGAGCTCAAAATGAGCCAGGTGCTGGATTCAAACTCAGCGTTGGTGCTTGTTGGTGAAGATCCCTCGATTCAATGGATCAACGAGATCGGAACGGACTTGGTTTCTGTCTCCCAAGCATCGGACGGCTCGCTCGGACCCTCCGCCCCTCTGGTCCGGACACTCGGTCAGCAGATGCTCTCAACCCCCGGGACGGGCTATGTTGCTCCGGGCAAGAGGTATGTTTCGCCGAAGAAGGTTCTTATTGTGCTGGTACCCAGAGTTGGCGGGCAGTACCGCCTGCTGGGATCGAACCGATCACAGCAGCAGGGGACCTCTCCGTGACGCAAGTATTCGCGATTCTCATTCTGTTGGTTGGATTGGCGGTGTTGATTGTTGCGGCCGATGCGCTTGTGCGCGGCTCTGCCCAACTCGCAAAACACCTCGGACTGAGCCCGTTTGCAATCGGCGTCACCGTGGTGGCATTCGGGACCAGCGCGCCCGAGTTGTTCGCATGTATCGGGGCCGCGATCCAGGGAGAGACTGATCTTGCAGTGGGGAATGTGGTTGGATCCAACATCGCCAACATAGCGTTGATCCTCGGGATCGGCGGGCTGATCATGCCGATCGGGGTCCATAGACGGGTTCGTCTTGTCGAGATCCCGCTGATGTGTATGGTGACCATCGGTGCTATTCTGATGCTTATTGATGGGGTCATCACGCGGGTGGAGGGCGGGGTTCTATTCGCTGGATTGATCGCGTATGTGATCTACATCGTTCGAACTCATAAAGAGGATATCGAGCATGGGCTCGAGGACGCAGTCGCCAAAATCAAACCAATCTGGATGGATCTTGTGTATGTCGTTGCAGGGATCGCGGGTCTGGGATTGGGGGCCAAGGTTCTGGTGATGGGCTCGGTTGATCTGGCAGAATCGATCGGTATCCCTGCAGGGGTCATCGGGACCACGATCGTGGCGTTCGGGACCAGTGTTCCCGAGCTGGCGGCGACGATACGTGCCGCGATGAGCAAGCAGGCCGAAATGGCGGTGGGCAACATCGTCGGTTCCAATGTGTTTAATCTACTCTCGGTGCTCGGCGTGACCGCGATGGTGAAGCCTCTGTGGATGGACCCGTCAATGGGTTGGCATCTCTGGGTGATGCTCGGGGTCGCGATGCTCTTTATGATCTGGGTGCTGGTGCGTCCGGTAATATCCAAGTGGTCCGGCCTGGTATTACTTGCGGGGTATCTGGTGTATGTGGTCGTCTCATACACCGGAAATCCGGTCGTTTCCTGAGTTGTTTACTTCATCGGATTCCCATCTTTGACGATGGTCTGGGGTGTACTTATAGGAAGTACCGCCCAGGAGCGTTTGATGCTGCGAGTTCAGATGTCTCATGCCAAACCAGGAATGGTATTGGCCCAGCCAGTGTTCCACCCACGGTCTGATACCCAGATGGTATTGCTCCGCGCGAAAGTTACACTCGAAAAGGGCGCCATTGATCGTCTCGTCGAGATGAAGATCCCAGAGATCTGGATTCAATATCCCGGAATGGAAATGGTCGGCGAGTTCATCAGCCCCAAGATCATGGCTTCGAGAGCGCTCATCGCGGGCGATGTCTCCAAGGCGTTCGTAAATGCCGCCCAGGGAGCTCATGCCAAACTCGATTTTCAGCAGTACAAATCATCGATGTCGAGCCTACTCAAGAACCTGATCGACGATCCAAAGAGCGCTATCTTCGTTGGCGAACTCGTAGATTCAGGATTCCCCGCGGTACGTCACGGGGCCAATGTCGGATTCTTGAGTCTTCTTCTTGGGATGAGGCTCGGGTTCTACATGATACAAGAACGCAAGTATGTGAAATCCAAGTTCGCCGGTGATGTGACCAACCTCGGCGTGGCGGGCATGCTCCACGACATCGGGATGATGCGTCTCGACGAAGAGGTCCTCGAACGATGGAATAAAAACCATGATCCGAGTGATCCAGAATGGCAAGAGCATTCCACGATCGGGTTCGAAGCGGTCCGAGGCTCGCTCCGCGCGTCTGCGGCCAGCGCAGTCCTCCATCATCATCAACACTTCGATGGATCCGGGTTCCCACTCAAAGATCGCGAAGGCAGCGACCCCAGCGGTCTCTTCGGGAGTGAAATTCACATCTATCCACGAATTATTCTCGCGGCAGATCTCTTTGATCGGCTGAGCCATAGCGCCTCGTCCGTTGGGGAGGAATCGGGGGATGGTGCAACCTTGCCTCCTGTATGCACGCTCAAAAAAATGATGGGCAAACCCTACGGCGACTGGATCGATCCGGTCGTCTTTAAGGCACTGCTTGCGGTCTGCCCAGCGTACCCGCCCGGGACCAAGGTAAGGCTGAGCAATGGTGTGCAGGGTGTGGTCACCGGCTGGGATCAGGCGGACCCGTGCAGGCCTCAGGTTCATGAGATTTTGCACTTCGAAGACGAAGAACTCGGTCGGATGTTTAACCTCCAAGAAGAGCGATCGGTAACCATCGTCGAGTGTGATGGCGTCGATGTTGCAGAATACAACTTCTATCCAGCTACCAAAGGGCAGTTTGATCTGAGGGTCTTTGAACGGAATCTGAGCAATGGCGTGTATCAGTTCATGCCAGAAGAAGCCGCCTAAACCGTAATCGAGCCGGTTAACTATAGAATCGCACTGCTTCGTGACGGAGGCGGTCAGGCTACGCTTGCGTATGGATTCAATCATTACCACGACCGATCGTTGCTTGCTTGTGGCAGCCGCCCCCAAAGAGTTCCTAGCCGTGGCTGGTGCGTTTGTTCCTGGATACAAAACCGATGGGGAGTTGGTGTTCGGTCAGGTCACAAAGCTGAACAATCGGTTTGATCTTGTTCTCGGGGGCGTTGGCAAGGCGCCCGCCGCTGCGGCGACCTCGCGGGCGCTGACGCAGCAACGGTATGGATCTGTGATTTCTGTCGGGGTGGCCGGATCACTTCCAAACGATAAACCATTGGAAATCGGAACATCCATCGCCGCGACCCGATCGAGTTTTTCTGATGAAGGGATCGGGGCTACCGACGGCTTTATCCCGATGAACGAGCTGGGATTTGCCCCTTTCAATAATGGCCAGATGGGGATCGATCATGATCCTGAACTCACCACCCTACTGGGATCACTCGCTGATACCCAGGGTGTCATCGCGACAGTGTCCTGGTGCTCCGGGGATGATGGCTGCGCCCAAGGGGTAGTTTCACGCACCGGTGCTGTAGCCGAAGCAATGGAAGGGGCGGCGTGCGCTGTTGCGGCTCAGTTGATCAACCCGTCAATCCGGACCGGAGAGCTCCGTGTAATCTCCAACACGACGGGTAATCGGAAGAAGCAGATCTGGAACCTTGATGCCGCGCTCATTAGGCTCACCAATGTTCTCGGACGGCTGCGCTGATCAGCGGACCATCACCTTTCCATCTGTACGATCTGCGCGATCTGATCCTTATGCGTTGACCTGGGTCCTTGGATTCCTTCATCATGCCCACATATCCCCCCGGATTAGGCCGATTCCGTAGAGAGTGATCTCCGGGAGCGGCTCTGCCGTCCCGAGATCGGGTATGACGCCGGGTCGGTGTAGGAACCGAGGAACAAAGTGAGCTATGGGCAAACCACGCGTAATTGATCAACTCCGAACGACGCTCAAATCGATGAACTCGATGCGTCCCCACGGCCACCCACTGGCGGTGGACTTCGGTGTGTCCACACTCCGTGTGCTCAAAGTCTCCGATGGGAACCCCGCATCAATCGAGAGCGCCGCTCAACTCAAGACCCCAGACGACCTCCTCGATAATCCATCCAAACGAATCCTGTTTCAGTTCGACGCGCTCCCCAAGATCATCAAGAGCGGCAAACTAACCGGGCTCCGCGCCGCGTGCGTGATCCCAACGCTCCAGATGTCTTGCAAGCACCTGCAGGTCACCCCGGTCCCAGGAGTTCCGATCAACGACATTGCTGCTGGACAGCTGAGCGACCGCCTTGGTTGTGACCCGAGTGCTCTACTCGCTCGGAGCATCGAAGTTGGTTCACCCAAGCAGAGCAACAAGCAGGAAGTCATCTGCTTCGGTGCGTCGAAAACCTTTGTCGGGCGGATGATGGACTCGCTCAAGCGTGCCAAGCTCGAGCCGGTGGGGATCCACAACACATTTGAAACACTCCGCCAGGTGGTTCCTACGGAATCATCGGAGCCGGGGGCTTCATTACTGATCGACCTTGGCAGCGCGTGCACCATTGTCATGATCATGCACAAGGGTCAGATCGTGTTTGCTCGGACGATCGAGTTTGGTTCGATCTCCTTTGACAAGGCGATCTGCCGCCAGTACCGCTGCACACTCATGGAAGCACGCGCGATGCGTGAACAGATCCAAGAGATCGCCGCGGTCCCGGTAGGTGCTCAGACCATTCCAGAATCACACCAAAGGTCGGACGATCCAGATATTTCCGAGCCTCTGGAAATTCTTATTGACGAGATTATGATGTGCCTCCGGTACCAGAGGGCTTCTCAGCCTGATATCAATATCGAGCGGGCCTATTTCGTCGGTGGGATGGCGGGGCACTCTGCGATCAGTGCACATCTGGCGCGAGTACTGAATCTTGAGACACAAGTGATTGATCCAATGAGTCGGTTAGGCCGGGCGGGCAAAGTCCCTGTTTCCGGAGTCGATCTAAGTCGGTCCCAGCCGGGATGGGCAACAACCGTCGGGTGCGCTTTGTGTCCGACGGATCTTTGAGCAGCGATTTTTGATGAGGAGTCTTTGATGCGTGCGAACAAAAACAACGAGGGCGCGAGCTTCCTGCCAACGGATTATGTCCGAGGCAAAGGCCAGGCGCGAGCATCGATGGTCGCCATCCTGCTCTTTGTGCTTGTGCTTGCGGGTGTGATCGGGGCGTTCTTTGTGAACCACCAGCGATGGAACCGGGTGCGCGATGAGCAGCAGGTTGTTGCGGCTGCATTCAAAGAAGAAGCCGCCAAAATCGAGCAGCTCAAGGTGCTCGAAGAACAACGCGTGATATTGACCGACAAGGCGGAGGTCGTCACCGCCCTCAAAGACCGGGTCCCGCGTTCGGTGCTGATGGGTGAGATCGTCCGAGGGATCGGCTCCGGGATCACGCTGACCGAAATCAATCTAGAAGGCGAACGCGTCCGACCTCCGGCGCCCAAGGCCGCGGTGAAGGGTGCTGTCAAATCCATCGGCGTGAGCGGTGTCGGGAAAGGCAAGGATCAGAAGCCTGAGGCTCCAAAGGTCCACCCGCCTAAGTTCAAGTTCACCGTTTCAGTTGATGGCCTATCCGAAAACAACGATGAAATTGCCGACTATTTAGCATCACTCAAAGATTCTCCCTTGCTCAATACCGTCGAGCTCCAGTTTATTAACCAGACCCAGATTGATTCGATCGGATACCGGAAGTTCAGGATCACCATGTCGCTCTCGCCCAATGCCGACGCAAACCTTGTTCAAGGCACGCTGGCATTCGGGATCGACGGCGATGTTGTCGCCACAGTACACGATGAGGATCAGGAATAAAGGCTTCGGCGATAAAGCTCACCGAAACCGATCATCGAATCTAAGGAGATTCATATGCAGTTTGGAATCAGAGAACTCGTACTCTTCCTGACAGTCCTGCTCTTGCCGGTTGTCAGTTATATGCTGGTGTTTAGACCACAGAGTGCAAACATTGAGAGCTCCAAAATTGAGATCGCTCACAAGCAGGAAATGCTCAGCAAACTCCGCGTCGAAACCGCCCGAAACGATGATCTCCAGCTCATCAACGAGCAGATCACCGATCGGATTCATGCGATGGAATCGATGCTCCCGTCGAACAAAGAGGTGGATCAGATCGTCCGCCAGGTCTCGGCGCTTGCAATCGAATCAGGGCTCAGCTCCCCGACGCTCAAAAGCACCAAGCCGCTGGCGGCCGCGCAGTTCCGCGAGCAGCCCTTGGAGATGAGTATCGAGGGGGCATGGTCGGGTTTCTATGAGTTCCTTCTCAAGATCGAGCAGATGCCCCGGATCACCCGCATCATCGATCTCAAGGTCGAAGATACTAGCAGCGATGATACCGAGATTAAGGCGAGCTTTACGCTCAGTATTTTCTTCCGAACGGAGGTGTCCTCATGAGTGATGCAAACCCTTACAGCCCCAAAGAGCCTGAGCAAGATCAAGGCAAATCCAATGTATTCTTGGACCTCAACAAGCCCGATGACGCGACCGGGGTCCCCGCGATCCCGCAAGGACTCGGGGCCGACCCATCAGAAAGCGGATCAGGATCATCACTCGTTTCTGCGGAGCCATCAAAGTTTAACGGGCAGGTTATTCTGGCCGGCTTGGTCTTTGCAATCGGGGTTGGATCAATTTATGCGATGCGGCACATCGGCATGCAGGCCGGGATCAAAGAATCGGTCAGCCTAGTTGAATACACCGCCTCAACAAACACCCCCGACTTCATCAAGCGCTTTGAGTCGATCATGGCTGATCTTGAAGAAGTTTCAATCTCTGTACAGTTCGCCAAAGAAACCGACTTGCCCAGAACCCCGTTTACTTTGGATCAGGTAGCAGTTGTCGACGATATTAAATCGATACCAGCTCCGACCAAGGATGACTCGGAGGCCACCAAGGCAAGACTCGCCAGGCTCCGCGCCCAAATGGAACGAGATGAGCGCGATGCAAGAGAAGCAGAATACGAGCTGGTCGCCAGCGGCCTCTCGCTCCAGAGCATTATTGGTGGCACACGCCCCGTCGCGCGGATCTCCGGCGAGCCCGTTGGGGTCGGGATGACCGTTGCCGACACATTCAAGGTGCTCTCAATCAAGGGATCAGTCGTGCTCCTAGAGGTTGATGGGATCAAGTTTGAACTGGGGCTCGGGTCGGGCGCCAAACGGATTAACTAATGGAAACCCCGGTAAGCAATCAAGGAACTCGGCACCATGTCGGATATTGATGACATCCTGAGCGAACTCGGCGTAGAGCAAGGCGATCAGCGCCCGCGCCGCGCGCCCAAGGGGCCCAAGTCTCGACCGACACACCGGCTCGATAAGCGCACAGGGTCTTTCTCACCGCTTCCCTCGATGCCCTCGGGCCAGCGCCGCTTCGGCCAAGAGAGCCCGAGTGTTGACGAAGATCCAGCGGTGCTTGAAGTTCAAACGGCGGCGCCAGATACCGGCGTGAACAACGCGGTGCATGAGATTTATCGCCCCGAATCGTCCCAGGATGTATCTGATTCCGTAGATGTTGATTTGACTCAGCAGCTCATCGAATCCGGTGCCGTGAACGCGGAGCAAATCACCGCCGCTCAGCAGGTTATCAAGCAATCTCCCGGCACCGTCCTTGTCGAACTGCTCATCGAGCAGGGTGCTGATGAAGAGAGGGTTCAAGAAATTGTAGCCCAGCGTGCGGGGATCCCGTTTGAACGCATTGATCTTGAAGCCGGGCTCGATGGTGGGTTTGATGGCAAGCTTCTCCAGAGGCTTACCCCTGAGTTCTGCAAAGCTCATCAGGTCATCCCGCTTCGGACCGCCGGAACCCGTGTAGTGATCGGGGTGGTGGCACCCGACGATGTCTTTATGATTGATGAAATTTCATCACGGCTTCATGTGCCGAGTGTGAAGCTGGTATTGGTTACCCCGGGGGATATTCGTGGGGTGCTGGATCTCATCGGTCACGAGTCGACCGAGGACATGGACATCTCCGAGATCCTTGCTGATATTGACGAGGGCGATGTCGAGGTCTCGTCCGTCCATCAGGATGAAGCGGTCGATCTTGAAGCGCAGGCCGGCGAATCACCAGTCATCCGCTATGTGAACTACATCATTCAAAACGCGGTCAAAGAAGGCGCCTCCGATATCCACATCGAGCCGGGCGAGAAAAAAATTAAGGTCCGCCTCCGTATCGACGGCGTGCTCTACGAATCCATGAACCCCCCGCCCTCGATGTCCGCAGCGATCACCTCACGACTCAAAATCATGGCCGATCTCGACATCGCCGAACGCCGGGTCCCACAGGACGGCCGAATCCGGTGCGCGGTCCAAGGCCGCAAGCTCGACCTTCGTGTTTCGTCGCTCCCCACCGGGTACGGCGAGAAGATCGTCATGCGTATCCTCGACACCAAATCGATCAATGTCGAGCTCGAAGATCTCGGTTTCGACGACTGCTCGCTGGATATCTGGAAGGGCCAGATCAAACAGCCACACGGTATCCTGCTTGTCACCGGACCGACCGGCTCTGGTAAAACCACCACGCTCTATTCATCACTCCGTCAGATTGACACCGCAAGACTCAATGTCTCCACCGTTGAAGATCCGATCGAATACCACCTCGATGGCATCACGCAGACCCAGACCCACGCCAAGATCGATATGACCTTCGCCAAAGCACTCAAGGCCTTGCTCCGTCAGGACCCCGATGTCATCATGCTTGGTGAAATTCGCGACCACGAAACCGCCCACACCGCGGTCCAGGCCGCACTGACTGGTCACTTGGTGCTCTCAACTCTGCACACAAACGATGCGCCGAGTTCGGTGACACGATTGGTGAACATCGGTCTAGAGCCATTCCTTGTCGGTGCGGCATTAAACGGCGTGCTCGCCCAGCGTTTGTTGCGCCGTTTGTGCAAGGTCTGCAAAGAGCAAACCGAGCCCAGCGAAGAAATGGCCGAGTTCCTCGAGATGAACGGGCTCCCGAGTCACGAGATGTGGTCTCCGGTCGGCTGCGATAAGTGCCGTAACACCGGGTACTCAGGCCGAGTCGGTATCTATGAGATGCTCGCGGTCGATGATACCCTTCGTGATGTCATCGCCCGGAATCCAAATGTCTCCGAGTTCCGCCGCCTGTGTCTGGAACGTGGAATGAACTCCCTCCGCGCCGACGGCATCGTCAAAGCGACCGAGGGGCTGACGAGCATCCAGGAAGTCCTCCGCGTCACCTCAGCGCACTGATATTCTATTCGATAGCTTTCATCGATTTCGGATCGCCTCAAAGAGGGTTTGTTCGCAGTCATCTGATTCGATGAGTTTGGTGAGTGCCATGGCCGATGCGATGGCAAAGCCGGCGAGTAGTCCGCTGATATGCGAGAGGTAGGCGACGCCGCCGTCCCCATTGGTCATGAGGCCCCACAGATCAAAGAGAAAGTAAACCACGATGACAACATAGGCCGAGATCTGGAATGTGCCGTGGTGGTACCAGACCCAGTATCCGACGGAAACATCATTGCGTGGGTAGAAGATGATGAAGATCCCCATCATCCCCATAATCGCTCCTGATGCGCCAAGGGCTGGACCATCGGAAACAAATGCCCAAACCAAACCCTCGATTGCACCAATCGTGAGGTAGCACAGCAAGAAGAGCGCGTGCCCGAGCTTTGCGTTGACCGCGTTGCCAAAGACAAAGAGGAAGAGCATGTTCCCGAGCAGATGAATAATGTCCGCATGCGTGAACAGGCTGCCAAACAATCCTGCAATCGAAAAATACTCGCCCGGCCCAATCATCATCCATGCCGCAGGCTCGATCAACCCCACCATAATCGCCACACTGATGACAATCGTCACTCCTATAAGCCCAAAGTTGGCGATCGGCCAACGCTGCATAGGGACATCTACATTATACGGAAAGAACATATGGCCTCCTTAAAGGCCAATGGTATCCTAGAGGATAAGCAATACTATCGACCAGGCATTGAGTCGCGTATAAGCCGTTTGGCTACCGACTTCGCCCGTTGTGCCGCGTCGCTGAGCGATTGGTCATTGTTGCTGACGCGCCCGACAAGATGCGCAACAACAATCGATCCCTCGATTAAGAGGTTAATCTGCTGAGCGAGTTCTTCGGGATCATCGAGCTTGGCCGCTACGCAGAGTTCCTGAACATACCGAATGATCTCCAGCTTGTGCTCTGCCGCGACGCGCCGGGCCGGACAATCAGGATCACAGAACTCCGCCGACGCGTTGATAAACATGCATCCATTGAATGTTTCCTCGTTGAACCACGCGTCGAGCGCGTCGAACACCGCCAGAATTCGCTCGGTTGTGTCTTTGGTCTTTGATTCAACAAACTTCATCAGGTTGTTGCGGAACATCTCGTCGCGCCTGCGGAGGGCCGCGACGATGAGCTCGTCCTTGGACTTGAAATGGTTGTAGAGCGTCATGCGGCTGATGCCGCTGTCTTTGAGGATCAGATCCAGCCCGGTGTTGTGGAACCCATTGCTGTAAAAGACCTTCATCGCTGAATCAACAAGCTCATCGCGTCTGCTGGGGGGCATAGTGGCCTCGCTTTCAAGTAATATACTGACTAATAAGTATACATGTAATCGGCCCAGATGCCCATTTATTGCCCAATAATCAGCCATTTTGTCAAAAACACTGCCCCACCCTCTGATAGATCAAAAAAATATGTATTCAGGTTGAAATATACTGACTGATCAGTAAGTATATACAGATGGCAAGTGTGACTCTCACATTCGCCATACACCTCAAACTCCCCAAAGGAGAGACACCATGACACGCATCAATCCACTCAGCATCGAAACCGCACCACCAGCCTCTGCCGAGATCCTTTCGCAGGTCAAAGGCAAGATCGGGATGGTCCCAAACCTGTATGGTGCAATCGCCCACTCGCCCGCAGCACTCGGCGCGTTCCTCGCCTTCTCGCGGGCCATCGGCGAATCTTCAATCTCCCCCGCCCTCCGCGAGCAGATCGCTCTGGCCACCGCCGGGCTTAACAACTGCGATTACTGCTCCTCGGCCCACACCCTGCTGGGCAAGGGGGCTGGTGTCGACGCCGATGAGCTGGCAAGCAACCTTGTAGGTGAATCCGCCGATTCCAAGACGCAGGCCGCCCTTACCTTTGCCAAGGCAATCGTCAACAAGAGCGGCTGGGCCGAGGATGCTGATCTTGCCGCAGTCCGCAACGCGGGCTTCACACAAGAAGAGATCGTCGAGATCATCGCGGTCGTCTCGATCAACATATTCACCAACTACTTCAACCACATCGCAGAGGTCGACATCGACTTCCCCATCGTCCGCTCACTAGCCAACGCCTCGTAACCACAAACCACATTAACCAATCGCTGAAAACGCAAAGGAAACCAAACCATGAAATTCAACAACACCCTCCGTACAACCACACTCATCGCTCTCTCAGGACTCGCCTCGCTCGCACAAGCGGGCGGAGAAGCAGAATCAGCAGGAAGCACCCACGATTCGCAGTACTCAGCCGTCCGCTACGGCACCGAAACCATCGACGGGCTCGAAATTTTCTATCGAGAAGCAGGAACAGTGGGGCAGCCAGAACTGGTCCTCCTCCACGGATTCCCGACCTCCTCTCATATGTTCCGCAATCTGATCGATGAACTGGGAGACGAGTTCCACATCATCGCCCCAGACTACCCAGGCTACGGCCTTAGCGACGCCCCGAGCACCAAAGACTACAACTACACCTTCGACAACACCGCCGATGTCGTCGATGAGCTCCTCGAACGCAAGGGCTTCGACGACTATGTGCTCTATGTCATGGACTATGGCGCGCCCGTCGGGTACCGCATCGCAACCGAGCACCCAGAACGCGTCGCGGGCTTCGTCGTCCAGAACGGCAACGCCTACGACGAAGGCCTCGAAGATTTCTGGATCCCGATCAAGAAGTACTGGGAAACGGGTGCCGACGAAGACCGCAACGAACTCCGCGGATTGCTCACCCTCGGCGCGACCAAATGGCAATACACCACCGGCGTCCGTGATCAAACCATCATCTCCCCAGACAACTGGCTCGTCGTCCAGCCGTTGCTCGACCGCCCTGGCCCTGGCAACGATGATGTCCAGCTCGATATGTTCTACGACTATGGCACCAACCCGCCGCTGTACCCAGAGTGGCAGCAGTACTTCCGCGACAACCAGCCACCGATGCTGATCACATGGGGCGCCAACGACCCGATCTTCCCAGAGCCGGGTGCCCACCCGTACCTGCGTGATCTCCCCGACGCCGAGCTTCATATTCTCGACACCGGCCACTTCGCTCTCGAAGAAGACGGTGACCTCATAGCCGCCTTGATCCGGGATTTCATTCGCCGGAAGGTGAAATAACGGCAGCCCCAAATGGCATAAAACCGAAGAATCTCACTTCCTTTGGAGAGGCCGCTCAGCGAAATATCTGGGTGGTCTCTTCTTTCATTCTTTGCAATCTGAATTGATTTTGCATAGAATGGAAATGATCGCGATCGTGCGATCTTTGAGGAGTCATCATGGCAGATCAAGGCATCGAATCCGTCCTTCAAGAAACCCGCGTCTTCAATCCGCCAGCCGCCTCTGAAGTCGGCGGCCCCGAATGGCTCATCTCCTCGCTCGATCAGTACAACACGATGTACAAAGAATCCATCGACAACCCAGAAGCATTCTGGGCCAACATCGCCGAAGATTTCCACTGGTTTAAAAAGTGGGACACCGTCCTGGAATGGAGCGCCCCCGACGCCAAATGGTTCAACGGCGCCAAAACCAATGTCTGCTACAACTGCGTAGATAGACAAGTAGATTCCGGCCACGGCGACCAACCCGCCATCATCTGGGAAGGCGAACCCGTCGGCGACAACGGTGCACCAGTAGACCAACGCACTCTTTCTTACAAAGACCTCCAAACAGAAGTTTCCAGGCTCGCCAATGTCCTCAAATCTAAGGGCATCACCAAGGGCGACATCGTTACGATTTATATGGGCATGGTCCCCGAGCTCGCGATCGCGATGCTCGCCTGTGCCCGCATCGGCGCACCGCACTCCGTTATTTTCGGAGGGTTCAGTGCCCAAGCCATCGCAGACCGGGTCGGCGACGCCAAATCCAAATTGATCCTGACTTGTGATGGCTCATGGCGGAGAGGCAAGGTCGTCCCGCTCAAGAAGAATGTAGACGACGCGATCGAATCGATGGGCAGCGAGAGCCCCGTCGAATCCGTCCTCGTTCTCAACCGCACAAACTGCGGTGCGTCGATGAACGAACTTGATTCGGATTGGGCAACCGAAACCGGAGCCGCCTCTGCGGATTGCCCGTGCGAGCAGCTCGAATCCGAGGACATGCTCTTTCTCCTCTACACCTCCGGATCGACCGGTAAACCCAAGGGCATCGTCCACACCACCGCCGGGTACATGCTCTTCACCGCAACGACCGCTAAGTACACCTTCAACCTCGTCCCCGATACCAACCAAACATTCTGGTGCACCGCCGATTGCGGATGGATCACCGGGCACTCCTACATCGTCTACGGGCTCCTCCCAAACCGTGTCCCAACCCTCATGTTCGAAGGCGGCCCAGATTACCCAACCCCCGCCCGCTTCTGGCAGATCGTCGATCGCTACAAGGTCACGCAGTTCTACACCGCACCAACCGCGATCCGCGCGTTCATGAAATGGGGCGACGAGCACCCAGCCTCCTGCGACCTCTCCTCCATCCAAGTCCTCGGCACCGTCGGCGAACCCATCAACCCCGAAGCATGGATGTGGTACCGCAACAAAATCGGCCGAGGCGTATGCCCCATCGTCGATACCTACTGGCAGACCGAGACCGGCGGACACATCATCACCCCGATGCCCGGCGCCACCCCAACCAAGCCCGGCTCCTGCACCCTCCCGATGTTCGGGATCGACGCGGCGGTCTGTGACGAAGCCGGGAATGTCGCCAAAGAAAATATCGGCGGTCTCATGACCATCCGCAAGCCATGGCCCGCCATGCTCCGAGGCGTCTACGGCGACCGCCAGCGATTCATCGATACCTACTGGTCCACCGTCGCCAAAGACGGCGAGCCCTACTACGCAGCAGGTGATAACACCCGGCGCGACGAGATGGGCAACTTCTGGATCATGGGCCGCACCGACGATGTCATTAATGTCTCGGGTCATCGCCTCGGCACAATGGAAGTCGAGTCCGCACTGGTCTCCCACGAGTCCGTCGTCGAAGCCGCGGTCGTCGGCATGCCCCACGAAATCAAAGGCACCGGCATCGCCGCCTTCGTCACCCCCGCCCCCGGATTCGAAGGCAATGATGATTTGATCAAGATGCTCCGCGCCCATGTCGCCACCGAGATCGGCGCCATCGCCAAGCCCGACATGATCCGCTTCACCGGAGCATTACCAAAGACCCGCTCCGGCAAGATCATGCGAAGACTGCTGCGGTCGATCGCCGCTGGTGACACCAACATCACCCAAGACATGAGCACCCTCGAAGACTTGTCGGTGGTTGCGAAGCTCTCTGGGAAAGAGGATTAGCGAATATATGAGCTGAAAAACGGCTATGGCCCGAGATTTCTCACGATATAGCTGGCTATTTATCAGACTCGTTGTAGATTTCGAGTGTTGAACAGTTGTCAAATTAATCAATACTCTCGAGGGGCCAGAATGAACACCACCGCACTTTTTTCAGTCTTACTCGCCGCCAGTGCCTCAGTTGCCAGCGCGAGCTTCGTCTATCAATCGGACTTTGATGTCACGACATCAGACATATCAGGGGTCCACGGGTTGGCCAGCGATGGAACCAACTTCTTTTTCGGGTCATTCGAGTCCGGGCTGAGTGTGCGTGATGGTTCATTTACAGAGACCACGCTCTATGGAAATCCAGGTGGCTTTGGGCAGATCCGTGGCGTCGGCTACGATGGATCGACCGGGACCCTCTTGGCGGGGAACTACAGCACAGGTGATGTGTACCGCATGAGCACAACGGGCGTTCTCCTCGACACCATGAACCTGATGCCCTTTAGCGAGATGAATGCGGTGGGGGCTGATAGCAATAGCGGAAACATCTTCACACTCGGATTCAATGGCCTTATCCAGCAACATACGAGCACGGGTGCCTTCGTCTCATCTTTCAACGTTGGGACAACATTGACAGGATTGGCGATTGATGATGTGAATCAATCGATCTTCATCATGACCAGCAGCGACGATGTAGTACACGAATACGACTACAACGGCACGCTCATCGGGACTGTCATCGCTGACGGGTCAGCCGACGGCAACGGCCAGGGGCTGTACTACGACAATACGACCGCTGAGCTTTATGTCACATCGCAGTTTAGTATGACTGTGTGGGCCGATTCGACCCGCCAGGTGGTCCCGGCACCAGCATCGATGACTCTGCTTGGGTTTGCAGGCTTTGCCGCGATCCGCCGCCGCAGATTCAATTGATCGGATTTATCAAGAACTACTATGCCGCCGGTTCTCTAGCAGGACCGGCGGTTTTTGTATTAAATTCGTTAATTCAAGATTCCCCTTGGTTCAACTCTAGAACTCTGGTACATTACTGCTCTACAGCATCCCGCTTTCAAGGAGACAGAATCATGGCCAACACAAAAGCCGCCGCATTCATCACTACCCTCGCAATCACATCCATCGCAAACGCCGATGTCATCGAGGTCGAATCCTTTCATCTCGGCGGGTTCTACGCCGTGCCCGATGCGGCGCCGCCGTTGATCCCCGACAACGATATGTCCTTCCAGAACTACTTCATGGGCCACACCACCGTTGGAGGTTTCACCACCACAGAACGCAGAACCTTCTTCGCTTTCGATCTCTCTAGTGTCGATATTCCGATGGGACACACCGTCGTCAGCGTGGACTTCGAACTCATGCTCGTCTTCGGCGGGCTCCTCGCCAACATGACCGAAGGCTTCGAAGCCGCGAGCTTCACATCAACGACCTCAGACTACACCACCTTCGCCGACCCGCTCGGATCAGGGATGGGCCCCGATGAAATTTTCGACACCATGGGTACCGGCGAGTTCTACGGCGGAGCCGCATTCGACGAGATGAGCGAAGACGGCGAAGTCATCATGCCCATGAGCCCAGCCGCACTCTTCGATATGGAGTCTTCCATCGCAGGCAGCTCGCCATTTGTCATCACAGGCAAAATGGACACCTACGACCCAGACCCCGGCGCACTCTTCGAGTTCCTCTTCGGCCTCTCCGATGTCGTCACCGGCGGCGGCCCAACCGGATTCCCGGTCCCCAAACTGGTGATCACCACCGCACCGATCCCAACGCCATCAAGCGTTGCACTCCTCGGGCTCGGCGCATTACTGAGCACAAAGCGCAGACGATAACGAACAATGCGACACCGGACTATGCCGGGTGGGTAGGACCAATGTGTTTACCCCGCCATACCACGCAGCAGCACGCCCACAAAGTACGCCACCGCCGCCGCCGCTCCGCCGATGGCGAGCGTCTCGAGCGCCGAGCGTGCTTTGTCCACGCCGACAATCCGCCCCTTGATCCATCCGACCATCAGGAACGCGAGGGCCGTCATCCCGCATGAGATCGCGAACTGATTCGGGACATGAACAAACGGATCAACAAAGTAAGGCATCAAAGGCACCGCACCCACCACCAAGAACGCGATAAAGGTCGCCTTGGCTGCTTTGAATGCTTCGGGCCCGCCCTCTTCGAGCCCGTGCTCTTCGCGGAGCATCGTCTTGACCCAGAGTTCTCGATCGTTGGTGATGACCTCAACGATGTGCTCGAGGTTCTCACCTTCGAACCCTTGGGCCGAGAAGATCTGACGGATCTCTTCGACCTCGCCTTCGGGGTGGATATCGATCTCTTCATGCTCCTCGGCTTTGGTCTTCTCAAACAACTGCTGGTCCGCTTTGGTCCCCAGATAGTTCGAAGCCGCCATCGAGAACCCGTCTGCGAGCAGATTCGCCAGTCCAAGCACGATCACCACCCCCGACGAGAGCCCCGCACCCACTGAGGCTGCGACGATCGCAAAGGTCGTCACCGCCCCATCAATAGCTCCATAAATGAAGTCCTTGATATACGAAGGGGTCGTATTTCCGCTGAGCCGATCCCGGATCGCATCAGGCGAATGGTCGGCATGAATGTCGTGATGATGGCCCATAAGACTCACTCTATCGGCAAGTTGAGCCGAAGAATCCACAATGAATGTTTGTATACGCTATCATCAAGCCATGACCCGTTGTGAATGGTTCTCAATAGCATGCATTTCGTCGATTCTGACACTGGGAACACTCCCAGCAGTGGCTCAATCAGACAACGAGTCTGCAGATGCACAAGCCACCACAATCCTCGACCAGGGCGACGATTCCTGGACCGGGATCTTCGATCTCTCCAACTACACCTTCCGCGACCTCACCCACTACTGGGACAACGACGGCACCGTCCCCAACATCATCGACGATACCGACCGCTACTACACCAACGGCAACGGCATCGAGCTCTCCTTCGATCCAAACCTCACCCCCGCCCTCGCAAAGCGCCTCGCGATCTCAAGCAATGAGAACCAACGCTTCGGCGTCGGCATCGCGGTCAAGCAACGCATCTACACCCCCCAAAGTATTCTCACTACCAATCCACCGGCACGCGACCATCCATACTCGGGCTACCTCGCCTTGGCATTCTCCTTCCAACGCGCCGACGACCACACCCATGACCACTTCGGCCTAGACCTAGGTATCGCGGGCCGAGGAAGTGGCGCAGAGTCCACACAAAAATGGATTCACAACTTAGTTCCAGATGAAGACGATCCCCTCGGGTGGGACACCCAGCTTTCAGGCGAGCCCTCAATCAACTTCGCATACACCCGTACTTGGAAAAGTAAACCTGCTGAGATCAGTGGTTTGGAACTGGAAATGCTCCCCGCTCTTGGTCTCGACCTCGGAACCGTATCCATCGCGGCCAGATCATCTATGACCCTGCGCATCGGTAAGAATCTCCCAACCGACTTTGGCCCCGCGACCATGCTTGAGCACAAAGACCACACCGTCCGTGTCAGCCAATCCTCTGATTCCAAATGGTCCATCTACGCCTACGCCCGGCTAGGCGTAGACGCCATCGCCCGCGACTTTTTCCTCGACGGCCCCGCTTTCGCCGGCTCCCGCTCAGCAATGAAAGAGCCCTTGGTGGCCACATTCTCCCTAGGCCTCATCGCCCGATACCAAAGCTTCTATCTCGGCTGGACCCAGAACACCCAGACCGAACGCTTCGACCTCCAATCAGACTCCCAAACCTGGGGCTCCATAGTCTTCGGCTGCTCATTCGATTGGTAGTATCACACGGAGTATCAATGGAAGAGCAACCGCAGCCGCCGCAATCATCCCCGCCGCCTCAATACGGCTTTGAACAATCCAAAGCCGACCAGTCCCGCGGCTCAGTGCCCTGGTTCCTCCTCCCCTTCATGATCCTCATCCGCCCGGATCGCTTCATGCTCTCGTGGGGTATTCATGCGAACATACTTTGGATATTGATCGCCGTTTGGTTGATCGGCGCATCGGGGATGATCAACACCGTGGTCAACCGTGTCCGGCTCGCCCCCGACTCATTACCGATCACCATTGACTCATGGGCAACAGTGTGGATAATCATTCTTGGATTCGGAATCCTCCGTGGCATAATCAGCTATGGAATCGGCGGGCTCTGGACATGGCTCCGCCTGCGAATCTGCGGCGTCCGGGGAATCGAATGGAAACGCAGCACGCGGATATTCTGCCTTTCCCAAATATTTGAACAATCCGCCTCACTGCTCGCGTTGCTGTATTTCTCAATGAAATATGACACCCTCCGCAGCTTCATCGCCCAGCCCGTGAGTTTGGTCATTCTCGCCGCCGCGCTCTTCATGCTATCTTCCCCGATCATCGCCTTCGCCGGCGTGCTCGCGTGCTACAAGCTGCGGATCGTCTTAGCAACTTTCCTCTTTCTCCTCATCCCGATGCTCTGGCGTGTAGTTCTGCTCGGTGGACTCGGATACAGCTTGCTGACCTCCACCGGCGGGGTGCTGTTGCCTGATTTTCAACATCCAGTTTCACACAACGATGCAACCTTTGAGTTTGAACACCCCAAGGATTGGCAGGTGCTTGAAGCGAAACCACTCGATGAACACACGATTGCGCAAGTAGAAGCCGGTTCCGAGAACGGTGAATCTTCTGTGCTAATCAGGGTTCTTCGGCGCGATGGGATTGATCCAAACGAGCACGATCTCGCGCTGATTCAGGCGATGGGGTATTCGATTGTAAACAAGGTGGTTCATTCCGATGCGCGTGTGGGCATGCTCTTCGGCTATGCCGAGGAGTACCAACTTAGAAAGGATGGCAAGCGATACAAGCTGTTCCATCTTATCGCGGGGTTCGACAAAAACCACGGGATTCTTGTCCGCTCATTGTCGAGCCAACGATACGAGAACGCGTCTAGGTATGCCGTACAACAAGTTGTGAACTCGTTGGTGATATCGAGTACCGATACTCAGACTTCAAATACAGAGTCCCAGAAAGAAATCACCCGTGATTGGTTCACACACCAAGCCCCAAGAAACTGGTATGAAGGCGTCGAGAGCCACGCCCAGTATGAATACGTTGAGCAGCGTGCGTTTCAGGATACATACATTCGTTTCACGATCTATGACCGTGCCGCTGGAGGCGGTGGAAGTGGAGGGGCAGAGAAGGAGCTTTCTTCCTTCCTGGAATATGGAATCACTGAAGACGAAATGATCAGCCACGAGCCGATGAACTTTTGGCTTGGATTCGAGGGTGCAGGTGCCAAGGGCATAATCTGGCAACCGCTTACCGGTGTTCATGATTTCTGGGCGATATATGTACCACTCAAAGATGGCCGTGTCCTCGGAATCAAAAAATATCAAGCACGATCTACCGCCAATCTCACCGCCCCCGGGTTCGAACTCATCGAATCCACATTCAATCTCCTCGTCGAGCCCGCCCCGGTCGAACCGTAAGCAACCAAGAGGATACTATTGACTATGACTACCGCCCAATCGAAAGCCGCTCCTCTCGTTAGCGTCATCATGGGTTCCAAATCCGATTGGCCCGATGTCATGGAGCACGCCTCGGAAATGCTCGACGCGCTCGGGGTTCCGTGCGAAGTCAAGATCGTCTCAGCCCATCGCACGCCAGACTTGCTCGTCGAGCACGCCAAAGAAGCCCGCGGCCGCGGGATCGAGGTCGTCATCGCCGGTGCCGGCGGGGCGGCTCACTTGCCTGGCATGGTCGCATCAATGACCACACTCCCTGTGATCGGCGTACCCGTTCAGAGCAAATCGCTCAAAGGCATGGACTCACTGTTGTCAATCGCCCAGATGCCCGCGGGCATCCCGGTCGCAACCGTCGCGATAGGCAAAGCCGGCGCCAAGAACGCGGGGTTGCTCGCCGCCTCGATCCTGGCAAACAAATACCCAGAGATCCACAACAAACTCGAAGAGTTCAGAGCCAACCAGACGCAAACAGTCCTCGACAACCCAGACCCACGCCCATGACCAAACCACGCACAGTTGAGACAGTGGGCATCATCGGCGGCGGGCAACTCGCCCAAATGCTCGCAAGCTCCGTCCGCTATCTCGGGATCAAGTGCACCGTTCTCGATCCAAACCCAGCATGCTGCGCGACCAATGAACTCGGTCAATGCGATCAGATCATCGCCGATTACGACGATGAGCAGGCCCTCATCAAACTCGCCAAATCCTGCGATGTGGTCACCTACGAGTTCGAGAATGTTCCCGGACAAGGCGCCGCCCTCATAGGAGGTCACGGCTCAATCCACCCTACCCCCGCCGCCCTTAGCGTCTCTCAAGACCGGCTCAGCGAACGAGCAATGTTCAAAGATCTCGGCATCCCCGTCCCGCCTTTTGAGCAGGTTGATTCGCTCGACCAACTGATCCAGAGTCTCAAGCAAATCGGTGCCCCATCAATCCTCAAAGCCCGAACCCTCGGCTACGACGGCAAGGGCCAGGTCCTCCTCAGCGATCCAAGCAAAGCACCCCAAGCATGGGAAACCCTCGGCAAAGTCCCCGCGATCCTCGATGGCTTCATCGAGTTTGACCGAGAACTCTCCATCATCGCGACACGATCAGTTGGCGGGCACATCGAGTACTACCCCCTCAGCGAAAACATTCACCGCGGCGGAATACTCCGACTCACTAAAGCCCCCGCAAGACAAGTCCACGATGCCGTGGCCAAGACGGCCCGCGACTCAGTTAAAAAAATCCTTGAACACTTCGACTATGTAGGCACACTCGCCGTGGAGTTCTTCCAGGTCGGGCAAGGAGCGGATGCCAAGCTACTCGCCAACGAAATCGCCCCCCGCGTCCACAACACCGGGCACTGGACCATCGAGGGCGCAAAGACCAGTCAGTTTGAGAACCACATGCGAGCAGTGCTGGGGATGGAACTGGGCAGTGCCGATCCCGCCGGACACAGCGCGATGATTAATCTGATAGGTAATGAACCAAGAGCAGGATCAATGGACGCGATGCCCAATGCCAATGTTCATCTCTATGGCAAAGAACCCCGCCCCGGACGAAAAATCGGCCACATCACACTCAACGCACCAACCGAGCAAGAACTCGACGCGATGCTCGAACGCTTCACACGCATCGTGGGTTAACGCTGAGTTCGCCAAGGCCTGACTAGAAAATATTGTGCTTCAAGATGCACCACAGTGCCTCGACGCCGTCTTTCCAACCGATCTTCTTGCCCTCTTGATAGGTCCGCCCCGCGTACGAAATCGGAACTTCATAGATCCGCAGCGGGCGGTACAGCTTGGTCTCCGGATCCTCGATCCGCGCCTTAGCCAGCTTGGCAACAAGCTCCGGCTCAAGCCCAAACCGGTCTTCGGTGATCCGGATATCCTTGATCGCTTCTTTGGTGAATGCCTTGTACCCACACTCGATGTCCGTCAGGTTCAGGTTGCTGAGCATGTTGGAGAACAGCGTGATGAACCGGTTGGCAATCGAGTGCCAGTAATACAACACCCGATGCGTCTGTCCCAGGAACCGCGTCCCGATGACCGCATCGGCGCGACCGTCAAGAATTGGCGCCAGCACCGCGTCGTGTTCTGCAGGGTCGTATTCCATATCCGCATCTTGGATAATCAGCACATCGCACCCGTCGTTGACGGCCCGCATAAACCCGACATTGATCGCCGAGCCTTTGCCCTGATTCGAGGGCTGGTGGATCGCCTGCACACCCTCATGATGACCAAGCTTGCTGATGATCTTGTTTGAGCCATCGGTCGAACCATCGTTGATGAAGTACACCCGCCGTTCAACAGGGGTCCCGTCAGGCAGCTTCGGGGCTGGGGTGTTCTGGAGTCGCGTGAACATGCGTTCGAGCAGCTTCTCTTCGTTGTAGACCGGGATGAGTACACCAAGAATCATGTGAAGAGTGTATCGCCGATCCGGAGGATTCGCCGCTGAGCGTTGGAAACTCCCAGCGAATCGATCTGATCCACGCTCAAGAACCGTTGCCCCTCCGAAATTTCCCAAGATTTGCACCGGTACACATCAAAGCAGACAATCCGGTGCGTCGTCTGGTGAATAAACGACTCTATCAACTCAGCACCGCCACCAACCTCTAAAGCAGTGGGGCGGTCATCCCGCTCAATCGTCGGCACTTGCCACATATTCCCCCACAACCCATCAGCAGACCGCTGCTCAAAGAGCACTCCGCCGTCATCGTCCGTCACCAGCACCGAAGCACAATACAGTTCCTTCCGCTTGGCCCGTGGCTTGGGCGGAGGCACAGACTCCGTTGTCCCCGATTTCAATGCTTCACACTTTTCCGCAATCGGGCATCGATCACACTGAATCTTCTTCGGCGTGCAAACCGTCGCGCCCAGTTCCATCAGCGATTCATTGAGCGACCCAGGATCACCTGCCGTTTCCACCAATCCCGTCGCCCGTTCCCAAGCCCATTTGATCGTCTTTGGATCGGTCTGCTGGTCAGCGTTGTTGTGCAATCGTTGGAGAACCCTCATCACATTCCCATCAACCAACGGCTCCCGCTTTCCAAAGACCATCGACGCCATGGCCCCCGCCGTGTAGCGTCCGATCCCAGGCAAGGTCATCAGCTCGTCAACATCGTTCGGGATCACCCCGTCGTGATTTTCAACGATCGCCTTGGCGCACGCATGGAGCATCCGCGCCCTTCGGTAATACCCCAACCCCGACCATTCTCCCAGCACCGCCTTCTCATCGGCAGCCGCAAGATCAGCGATGCTCGGGAACCGCTCAACGAACGGCTCGAATTTTTCAAGTACCCGCGACACCTGTGTCTGCTGGAGCATGAACTCGCTCACAAGCGACCGGTACGGGTCCCGAGGCGAAACCCGCCAAGGCAGCGGCCTCATCGCATCGCTAAACCACGCTTCAAGTGATTGACATGTATCGAAATCAGTCATCAACCCCTCGAATCTTCCGCCCGATCTCCCCCTTGAGCGTCGCCCATCGGGTATCGGGAGTGAAACAGACCGAGATAAACTCTGAATGAATCAGCACATTGGTCACCCCATCACACCCAAGCACCGCCGCGGCCAACAGATCATCGGACCCCTTGGAGGCATCAAACACCGACACGATCCGCCCGGGCAGTGGGTCAACGATCAGCTTCCGTGCCTGTGGATTGGGTGTGGTTTCGACATGTGTGATTGTGTAGCTCATCGCCAATCCTTTCTTTACGCTTCTCAGGACACCAAAACCAAGCATGGCTTCGCAAAATCGGTTAGAATCACGCACCAAAGCATGTTAATGCATGCTGATTCATGTCTGTTCATCATCATCTGACCCTAAATGGTACGCCCGTGGGATTGATCACCCGAATCCAGGACCTATTCAACCGCCTCAGCGCGTACGCCGTGTGGGAGGTTTTAGTAGAACTGGCCATCATCTGGATCATGGTCTATGTCATCCTCCGCTTCCTCCAAGGCACACGCGCCGCGCGTGCAATCAAGGGATTGATCTTCGTTCTGATCGTTGGAACAGTCGTCGTCCGGGTCTTGGGAGACGACACCCTCGCCCGCCTCGCTTATCTCTACGATCGTGTTCTTGCAGGGTTCGCCCTCGCTCTGGTTGTCATCTTCCAGCCTGAACTCCGCCGGGCCCTTATCCGTCTCGGAGAGACCCGCTTCTTCGGGACCACCCAGCAAGGGGCCACGGCTGTCGCCGCTCAACTCGCACCAGCGTGCGTCTTTCTTTCAAAGGCAAAGTTCGGGGCAATCATTGTCATCGAACGCCGCGTCGGGCTCAAAGCCATGACCGAGGGTGGCACCGACCTTGACGCAAAGCTCACATCTTCACTTGTCCAAACAATCTTCCATCCAGGATCAGCACTCCACGATCTCGCCGTCGTGATCCGGGGCGAACGCATCCACTCCGCAGGCGTCCAACTCCCGATGGCCAGCGCATCGGAAATCACCGACCAATCCTTCGGCTCGCGACACCGTGCCGCCCTCGGGGTCACCAAAGACTCAGACGCCTTAGTGCTGGTCGTTTCCGAAGAAACTGGTCACATCCGCACCGCCCAGCGTGGCAAGCTCTCGTCACCTATCGAGCGTGGAGACCTTGAATCAACAATCCGCGAGCTCCTCGGGCAGCACGAAGAATCAGAGGCCGAGATACTCCCAGAGGTCGCGACCGACGATCCCGAAACAGGTTTTGTTGACGAGGTGTCCAAGCCCGCGCCGACCGGCACCATCTCCGAAAGCCCGGACGATCAGCGAGAGGCTTCCTGATGCCCACAACCGCCACAGCAAATTCACTCGGCCTTTGGGCACAGATCCGGACGGTAATCCTGGTCTCATTCCTCGCGATCCTCATCTGGCTCCTCGCCGAATCAAGAATGGTCCAGACCCGCATGGTCGAGCTGCAGATCGTTCTTGTTGGCAATTCTCAAGACCCTCAGCACCGCTATGTCGTCCGCCCCGCAGTCGGAGAACACTGGACCGCATCGATCGATGTTGAACTCGAAGGGTCACTCGCATCGCTCGACCAAGCGTCGAGAGATCTCAGAGGACGCATTCAGCTCGTCGTTGGAGACCAAATCCCCTCAAGGCCAGGCATCCATGATCTCGACATGAGATCAATCCTCCGCAACCTCACCCCGCTCCACTCCCACGGCGTATCAATCCGCTCGCTCTCCAATGATCTTGCCAAAGTCGAAGTCGATGAACTCGTTTCAATCGAACTCCCAGTCCGGGTCGATCTCCCCCCGAGCGTCGCCCTCGATGGTCCGGTCCGGGCAATCCCACAGACAATCTCGCTCCAGGGACCTGCCGCTCAACTCGCCACCCTCGAAGGACGAGAAGTGCTCGCGATTCCTTCCCCAAGCTCATTGGCAACCCTGACCCCCGGGCGACTGGAAACGATCCCTGGCGTAGCTCTCACTGTCCCGGTCGCCATAGATTCTTCTCAAGCCCCCGGCTGGGCGCCTGTGATGAACCCCAACAGGGTCGATATCCGGCTCACCATCCGCTCTCTCACCGAAACCACCGTGATCGACCGTCTCCCGATTCAGGTTCTACTCGCTCCAGGCGAAGTCGGACGCTGGATTGTCGCGCTCAACCCAGGCAGCGAGGATCTCGTCTCGATCCAGATTTCAGGCCCCTCCGACGCTCTCGGATCGATCGCCGATGGCTCAGTTGTCCCCTCCGCGATCCTCTCGCTCTCATTTCAGGATCTTGAGCGGGGAATTTCTACCAAGCAGGTGTCCCTCCTAGGGCTCCCAGAAAGCGTCCAAATCCTCTCGGATCTGCCCGAGATCGACTTCGTAATCTCCCCGGTCCCGGCCCCAGTCCAAGACCCCGCCGCCGCGACCCCCTGATCCATAATAAAATTGACAACTCAGGACACCCGAATCCTCCCCAATTCAATGACTTCGGGGCTGACTCGCCCTACCCTTTGGACCCCATTGTCGGCACCGGAGCCGGCGATTGGTGACCAGTTATTACCGCTTTGCAGACAAGATTCAACCGTCCAACTGGGGCGATCAGGGAGCCACCCGTGAAGATCAAGACCGACGAAATCGTCAGCGTCATCAAGCAAGAAATCGAAAGCTTCTCCTCACAACTCGAGATCTCAGAGGTCGGACGAGTTGTAGAAGTCGGTGACGGTATCGCCCGTATCTACGGGCTCTCCAAAGCCAAATCATCAGAACTCATCGAGTTCGAGACCAAAGACGGCGCCGTCATGGGCCAGGTCATGAACCTCGAAGAAGACACCGTCGGTGCCGTTATCTTCGGCGACTACCTCGCTGTAAAGGAAGGCGACACCGTCAAGGCAACAGGCAACCTGCTCTCCGTGCCAGTCGGTGAAGCAATGCTCGGCCGCGTTGTCGACCCATTGGGTGTTCCCCTCGACGGTGGAGCCGAGATCAACGCAACCGAATCCGCAGCCGTGGACATCATCGCTCCGGGCATCGCTGCTCGCCAGCCGGTCCACGAGCCAATGCAGACCGGTATCAAAGCGATCGACGCGATGATCCCTGTTGGTCGCGGCCAGCGTGAACTCATCATCGGCGACCGCAAGACCGGCAAGACCGCCGTTGCGATCGACGCGATCATCAACCAGAAACAGTACTGGGGCACCAAAGACGCCGTCGTCTGTGTCTATGTTGCTGTTGGTCAAAAAGAATCAACCGTTGCGGGCGTCGTCCAGACGCTCCGTGATGCGGGCGCGATGGATTACACCATCGTCGTCAACGCGGGTTCATCCGATCCCGCACCGCTCCAGTACATCGCTCCCTACTCTGGTACCGCGATGGGCGAGCACTTCATGTGGTCGGGTAAAGAAGAAGGCAAGACCATGTCAAATGGCTCGCCATACCCAAAGCATGTCCTCTGCGTCTACGACGACCTTTCCAAGCAAGCTGTTGCCTACCGCCAGCTTTCGCTTCTCCTCCGTCGTCCTCCAGGCCGCGAAGCATTCCCAGGTGACGTGTTCTACCTGCACTCACGCCTCCTCGAACGCTCCACCAAGCTCTCCGAAGAGAACGGTGCCGGGTCGCTAACCGCACTCCCGATTATCGAAACCCAAGAAGGCGACGTTTCGGCGTACATCCCAACCAACGTGATTTCGATCACCGACGGCCAGATCTACCTCGAACCAGAACTCTTCTTCTCAGGTGTTCGTCCAGCGATTAATGTTGGTATCTCGGTTTCCCGCGTGGGCGGTGCCGCACAGATTAAAGCAATGAAGAAGATCGCGGGTTCACTCCGCCTCGACCTCGCTGCCTACCGCGAGCTCGAAGCATTCGCCCAACTCGGTACCGATCTCGACAAGGCCACCAAGGCCCAGCTCGATCGCGGTGCAAGAATGGTTGAGATCCTCAAGCAGCCACAGTATGTCCCGTTCAATGTTGTTGATCAGACCATCTCGATCTACGCGGGCACCAAGGGCTTCCTTGATGACATCGCCCTCGACAAGGTCGCCGCCTTTGAGAAAGCGATGCACGAGTACTTCCAGACCAGCGGCAAGCCCATCTGGGACGGCATCGACGAAGCCAAGGCATTGAGTGAAGACCTCGCCAAGCAACTTGAAGAAGCACTCAAAAACTTCAAAGCCGGCTGGAACGGTTAAAGACAGTCCGAAGTTGTTATGTACAAAAACCCGTCTTATGACGGGTTTTTTTCTATATGATTTTTGAATTTTATGATAGACTGATCGGATTCATATCAACAAGAATGTTGGGCTGTCCTGTGAGTTCTTGAGTGCCTTTATTTCAGCCCAGCACGAATATTGGGTTACATAAATGATTCAAAAATCCTGCTTATCCGTCGTTGTCGTATCCATGCTGCTCCTTGCTTTGCGGGCAAACGCTCAATGCAATCCTGTCGAGTTATCGATTCTCACTGCCGAAACGGTACCGATTGGCACAGATGGATTATGGTTCGGTCGGTCTCTTGCTTTATCCGGAAATACCGCCGCCGTTGGTTCGAGGAATAGGCTCACGCCATCAGACCTCGTCGGTGCCGTTCACATATTCCAACATGACGGTGCAAGTTGGGCTGAGGAGGCAATGGTTTATGCGTCAGACAATCAATCGATTTTCCATCAATACGGATCAACTGTTTCGTTAGATGGCGATACTTTGATGGTCGGAGCAATCGGGGACAGTAATGGGGGTGCGGTGTATGTCTACCAACGATCGGGTGGAAACTGGATAGAACAAACCAAGATCCATGCTGATGATGGTGGGTTTAACTTTGATTTTGGCAGTTCGTCGTCGCTCGTTGGTGGCGTCGCAGCGATCGGAGCGTGGCATGCTACCGGTGGAGGGGCCGTCTATATATTCGAATCCGATGGGGTGAACTGGACGCAGTCTGCAAAGATCGTCCCCCCGCCGGGATTTAACGGGTCCAGGTTTGGAAGATCGGTTCAGCTTTCTGGGAGCTCACTGTTTGTTGGGGCATCGTCAGATGAGCAAGGTGAGAATTCTGGGTCTGTATTTATTTTTGATCGAGTGGGCGACGAGTGGATCGAGCAACAAGAACTCTTGCCCATCGCAAATGCAGAACTCGCTGGGTTTGGTAGAGGGATCGTTGTTGATGGCGATTACCTCGCTGTCTCGGCACCAGGAGAAACGACTCAAGGCCTTACCCCAAAGGGCGTAATCTATGTATTTACGAAAGTGAACGGCACCTGGGAAATCGACCAACGAATCCTTCCGCCTGCCAACGCTGCCAGCACCGACTTTGGATTGAGACTTGCGATGTCTTCAGGATTAATTGTCGCGAGTTCCCTCCGTGATAACACCTTCGGGTCGAACTCAGGCGCGGCCTATGTCTATCAGAACACAGAACACGGCTGGGTGCTCAGGGAGTTTTTGACCGCGTCTGATGCGGAGGCCGGTGATTATTTTGGTTCGTCAGTAGCAATGGATAACGACAAAGTCCTGATCGGAGCCTACATGAGAAATCGAGGAACTCCTACTGGTGAAGCCGGGGCTGTCTATCAGTTTGATGTCCACTGTATCGATTCAGGCGAGTGTGTTCATCCCGAGTTCCGAGGAACTGCCGATACGCCGAACCAAGCCAAGGGCGTGGATGTGGCCGGCGGCATCGCCTGCATCGCCGACTTTAATGCCGGTCTCCAGATAGCCAATATCCAAAATCCTGCTTTTCCCATGATCATCGGTTCATACAGCACCCCCACCCGCGCTTCTGGTGTTGAAATCAATGGAACCACAGCGTGCCTTGCTCTGGGAAACTCGGGCCTGATGATTCTTGATATTTCTGATCCAACATCGCCGGTACTTCTCGGCGAGTATGACTCTCAAGGTTCAGTCAAAGATCTGACAATCCAAGGCCAATACGCCTATCTCGCTGACAACTTTGTAGGGGTTACCGTGCTCGATATCAGCGACCCAGCAAACATCACACTCGTTGGAACCCACCCGGTCACTGGCGGGGCGATCGGCTTGAGCGTGCATGACGGTATGATCGCCGTAGCCAGCGGGGCCCCTGCACTTCACATCATCGTAGAAAGCTCGCCCGGTGTTGCTCAAAGCACGGGCAGCTGGCAGACGGCCCTCTTCACCGCCGCGGTCGATGTTGATTTCGACGCAGACTTGGTTGCCGTAGCAGGGGGGCAATCCGGAATGTGGTTCGTAGATATTTCGGCCCCAGAAACACCTGTGCTACTCGGCGCATACGAAACCACCGGCTCAATCGAGTCTGTCAAGCTTATCGGAGATACCGCATATTTCACCGACAGTGATTCCCTCGTTCTCCTCGATGTGAGTGATCCAACATTGCCATACTTCCTTGGCCATCATCCAACCGCCGGTGACGCCAATGGCATTGCCCTCGACGGATCTCTCATCTGTGTCGCCGATGGAACAAGCGGCCTCCAGGTGTTTAGTATCTTTGAGGATTGCAGAGCATGCCCGGTCGATCTAAACAATGATGACACCCTCGACTTCTTCGACATCTCCGCATTCCTCACCGCATTCGGTAACCAAGACCCCATCGCAGATTTTACCAATGACGGCACCTTCGACTTCTTCGATATCAGTGCCTTCCTCACCGCCTTCTCGGCCGGGTGCCCATAACCTTGACAATCTCCTAAAAACCCTAATTGACACGTCAGAACCGCATATTTCCTCTTGGATTGTGCGGTTTTTCTGGTACCATACCCCTCGATTAGTTCGTCCCATTTCCTCAAAACTCTGTCCAGAGAAACCCAGCATGAATACCCGTTTGTACCTCCCGGCCGCGTTCATTGCTCTGACCGGATCAAATGCCCTCGCTCAACCCTGCTCCCCGAATCAAATCTCCATGATGGTCGCCGACGACGGTGAAGCCTTCGACGGCTACGGCTGGGCAGTCGCGATCGATTCAACCACCGCGGTAGTCGGCTCCCTGCATGACAGCGCCGGGGCCTCGGATTCCGGATCGGTCTATATACTCACCTTCGACGGCTCAAGCTGGGACGAAACACAAAAGCTCACCCCTATCGGAATCGGAACATCCGACGGCTTCGGCGACAGTGTCGCAATCCACAACAACACCATCGTCATCGGAACCCCAGGAGATGACGACGCAGGCTCGGGTTCCGGTGCCGCCTATGTCTTTTCAAATATCAAGGGCACATGGACTCAGACCGCCAAGCTCGTCCCGCCCATGCTCACCGCCGGCGACAACTTCGCATCCGCTGTAGACATCGACAACGACATCATCGTCCTGAGCGCATCGCTCACCGATTCGGCGGGCTCCAACTCCGGTGCCGCATATGTATACCGTTTCATCGAAGGTGCATGGACATTCGATACCCAACTTCTCTCCGACGACATCTCCGAGTTCGACCACTTCGGGATCGATGTTGCGGTATCGGAAAGCCGTATCCTGGTCGGAGCCGATGGTGATGATGACAACGGCTCGACCTCCGGATCGGCCTACATCTTCGAGCTCGATGGCAGCACATGGAGCCAGACCGCCAAACTCACCGCAAGCGACGGCGCCATCGACGATCAGTTCGGCGAACGCCTCGATATCAGCGGCAGTTCAGCAATCATCGGCGCCCGCTACGACGATGATTCAGCCAATCGCTCGGGCTCGGCCTACATATTCGAACTCGATGCCACATGGACACAGCACACCAAGCTCAACGCCTTTGATCCAACCAGTTCCAAGTTCTTCGGGCAGGATGTTTCCATCCATAACGGCCGCGCGATCGTTGGTGCGTGGGGCGAGCGAGACGCCTCGGGCTTCTTCAACGCCGGTGCAGCATACGCCTATTCACGATCCGCCGGCGCCTGGACCCTTGACACCAAGCTCATCGCAGGTGATCAAGAGGGCGGGGATTTCTACGGCTACTCGGTCGCGGTATCAGACGACTTCGCCATTATCGGCGCCGACGGCAACGACGACTTCTGGTGGGGCCCCGATGCCGGAGCTGCTTATCTTATCGAACTCAACTGCGTAGCCCAGTGTTCCGCTGACCTCACCGGTGACGGCGCACTCGATTTCTTCGACATTTCAGCGTTCCTCACTTTATTCGGAGCGGGCGACCCAGTCGCTGATTTTACTGGCGACGGGGCTCTCGATTTTTTTGATATCAGCGCCTTTTTAACCGCGTTCTCCGCGGGTTGCCCGTAAATTCCTTGTGTCATCAACCGCATTTGTGATAGCATGACCGGTCAGACACGTACGCCGATCCGGAGCCCAGCAATGCGAACACTCTTCCCGTCGATCTTTTCATCGATTGTCGCCGCGTGCATACTCTTCTGCCCAAGCGTCCTTGGTGCCCAGCCGCTCACACCCGTTCCTATTAAGCAGATCGCCGCACCGCCATCTGATATGGTCTCAGGTCTCCTCACCCTCCCGGACCCAGCCACGATCCCCGTAGTCTCACGCTCGGCACTTGTCCCAGTGAAAGCACTATTCAACGAAGGACAATGGACATGGTCGATGCCCATATCTGTCCAACAGCGCGGCGCGAGGATCGCGCTGCTCCCTGCTGATATCGGCGCATGGTCCGCCAAACTCACCGCGCCCGATCAATCCAGCATCCCCGCTCGGCTCAACGCACCGCCTGACAAGCGCGTGCACATCGGGACCGACGCACTCGCATGGGTCGCTCAAGACCGCGACTTCACACACCTGAGCATCCAACCAAACAATCAAGGCGCATGGGTTCTCACCATTACCTCCGACCACGAAGCCGCCGGCTTCATTCTCATCGATAGCGGTCCTGAGATAGCACTATCAACCCATGTCACCACACTGAGTACACTCCAGAACCAACCCATCACACTCGAATCCAAGTTCTCAAACGCTGTCCGTCTGACCTCGCTCACCGCAGAGGTCACTTCCCCATCAGGCAGAATCATGACCGAACTCGCGCCCGCAGGCGCATCGCAAGTCACCTTCTTTCCCGATGAGGCTGGTTCCCACAGCGTCCGCATGATCGCTCAGGGCATTGATCTTCAAGGCGAGCACATCTTTCGAACCACCCAGCACCTGATCGACGCCGCTCAGCCCGCGCCGCTCATCAAATCACCAACCGTCACCACCGATGACAACCATGTCTTTTTCGCCTTCGCGCCAACAACCACAACCCGCCGCACAATCCTCGCCGCCGAAGTCTGGGGGAGACGCGATGGTGTGTTGACACCTGTCGCATGGATCTCCACCATTGTGGGCTCTACCCGCGCCCTCACCCTCGATGCCCGATGGATTGCATTGGCAGAGGTCGATCCAGGAACTCTCGAACTCCGCGCCGTTCGGCTCCATGACATCAACTCGTTTGTTCTCCTTGAGATCATCGATCGAATTCCAGTCCCGATTCAACGCCTCACACTTCCACAAGCCCCGGATTCGATAACTCCAGATATGCTTACCGGGACATTCAAACAATCTGTCCCTTCACGGCTGCCGCCGCAGATCACCCAATCCGCAGGACCCGGTCACCGGCTCATGCTCATCCACGGCTACTGCACCGACGCAAACCCATACCCCGTGTCACACTTCACCGGAGATCTAGCTGTCTTCGAAGACTTCAACCAGAGCCGGTCCCACGACGAGTTCGCCCTCAATCTCCTCGCGCAGTCTGCGCCCATGAAATCCTTCGGCGTTGTCGCCCACTCCCAAGGCGGGATCGCCTCGCTGCATCTTTTAAACTTTTACTGGAGCGGGCTCGATTGGGCAAGGGGCGGCAATCGGCTCATCCAAACTGTCGGCTCCCCGTACCAAGGCACCGCATTGGCAGGTAATGCCGCAGTCCTCGGCGACATCTTCGGATTCGGTTGCGGCGAGAACGAGAGCTTGTCCTACTCCGGATCAGCAAGCTGGCTCTCACTCATACCCTCTGCACCAAGACAGCAAGTGTACTACCACACGACATCATTCGAGGACGGATTCGGTTTCGACTACTGCAATATCATTACCGACCTCCTCCTCAGTGATCCCGACGACGGCGTTATCGAACGATCCGCCGGCCAGCTCCCCAGCGCCAACAACATGGGCCACCTCGAGGGCTGGTGCCACACAACAGGCATGCGCGACCCAGCACAATGCACCGACCACGCGCGCAACTCGATTATGAACCAGGAGGCCAAACGATGAAACGCCTGTCCGCCTCAACCGCAGCACTCCTACTCACCACAACAGCGTCGGCCATCGACATCTGTGTCACACCCAACACTCCAATACCCGACAACGGTGCAGAGATCGCTATCCCTATCTTCTTTATTGCCTCAGACAGCGAGAACGTCAGCTCGATCAATCTCGAAATAATCATGACCCACGACTGGGTCGGCGATCTACTCATCAAACTCCGTTCCCCAAACGGCATAACAATTACACTCCTCGATCAACCCGGGATCCCATCCGCCGGTTTCCCGGGCCCCTTCGGCTGCGGCGGCCAAGACATCTCCTGCATCTTTACTGACTCGGCAATAAACCAAGCAGAAACCATCTGCTCAACAACCCTTACCCCCGTCATCGCAGGTCCCGTCATCCCCGCCATGCCGATGGATACATTTCTTGCCCAGCCCGCCGCGGGGTTGTGGCAAGTTCTCATCACAGATCAATCCCCCTACGACACAGGTACACTGCTTCAAGCCTGCCTCTCCATCACCACCAATATCGCCTGCCCCGCCGACATCACCGCAGACGGCACCCTCGATTTCTTTGATATCTCCGCATTTCTCACTGCATTTTCGAACAATGATCCCATCGCCGATTTCACAGCAGACGGCAGCTTCGATTTTTTTGATATCAGTGCCTTTCTGGCTGAGTTCTCAGCGGGTTGCCCGTAGTTCGAAAAACGTAACATTGCCGATATTCAAGTCCTGAATTGCGATCTGGATTTTTGCAATTTTTTCATATTTCCATACGAGATGGATTTTGCCTGTCTGTTACACTGCACCTCAAAGTTCATCTATATGAGGGGTTCGTCATGTCAATCCGAGTAATACAAATAGTCCCGGCTTTCGCCGTTTCTGCGTCTTTGGCGGCAGCACATCCGGGACAACTATGCGGCGTTTCTGCAGACCAACTCTCGCCGCCGCCTGTCAAATCCATCCGCCCACTCGACCGCGCATTACCCACCCCAACCTTAGAGCTCGGCGCCTCCCTCGAAGACGGCTCCCTCATCGACCTTCTCGTCGTCTACACACCAAACGCCCGCACCAACTCCGGCGGCACAGCAGCAATCGAAGCCGCCATCAACAGTTCCTTCGATAACCTCAACATCATCCTTGCCAACTCCGGGATCGCCTCACAGTTCCGCCTCGTCCACATGTCGGAAGTGACCTACTTCGAATCCGGAGGCATGGGCACCCAACTCGGCAATCTCCGCGAGCCAAGCGACGGCGTTCTCGACGAGGTCCACGACCTCCGCGACCAACACAAAGCCGACCTTGTGATGATGATCACCAACTCATCAGATGTCTGCGGCATCGCAAACTTCGGGTACGAAGCCAGCACCCCCAAACCCGAAAATGCCTTCTCCGTCGTCTCCCGGTTCTGCATCGGCAACGACAGCTACACCTTCGCCCACGAGGTCGGCCACAACATGGGCATGCACCACGACTGGATCACCACCCCCTGCGCAAACGCCGGCAAGCCCTACGCCAAAGGCCACACCGCACCAGACGAATCCTTCCAATCCGTCATGGCCACCGCCGGGTTCCCACGCCAGCCATACTTCTCAAACCCAGACATCGATTTCATGGGCCAGCCCACAGGCGAAATCATCGGCTCCCCGCTCGAAGCCGACAACGCAGCCACCTTTGAAGCCGCCGCAGCCCACGCCGCCAAGTTCCGTGACCGCGACATGAACGCCAACGGCCTCCTCGACACAGACGAGATCGCAGCGATGACCCTCGCCGACTGCAACACAAACAACTACCCAGACGCTTACGAACAAGACTACAACCGCAACGGTATCCCCGACGACTGCGACATCGCCAGCGCAACAAGCCAAGACCTCGACCTCGACGGCGTCCCCGACGAAGCCGAATCCTCAATCATCCGCGTCAACCAAGCAGCAGTGGGGCTCGCCACCGGCCTCAACTGGTCCGACGCGAAGACCGACCTCCAAGACGCCCTCGCCCTCGCACATGCCTCGGGCGATGTCGATGAAATCTGGATCGCCGCAGGCACCTACAAGCCCTCCCATTCCGCACACCGCGCCCGCTACTTCGATCTCCATTCAGGCACCTCCCTCCTCGGCGGATTTGACGGCACCGAAACCACCCCCGACGATCGCGCAGAATCAGGAAACCAAACAATCCTCTCCGGTGACCTCAACAACGACGACCTCCCCGGCGCAGTTAACCGAGAAGACAACACACTCCATGTTCTCTTCGGCTACCAAGAACCCAACCGACTCACCATCGACCGCCTCACCATCACCGGAGGAGCAGCAGACCTCCAGGTCAACTGCGGCGGCTTCATCCACACCGGCGGAGGCATGATGGCCTACCAGTGCGATGTCGTCATCACCAACTGCGAGTTTACCCAAAACACAGGAGTCATCGGCTCCGCACTTGTCATATCCAACGGTACCAAGTCCAGAATCGCCAGCAGCAACTTCCACCACAACAAAGCCGTCGATGCAATCGCAGCAACCGTCGCCGGCCCAGCCAACTACGAAGGGTCAGCAACAGTTCAACTCAACGGGCTAACAACCGGCGCAGACAACCAGTTTGTCAACAACCGAGTTCAGTTCAATGAAGCAAACTCATCATGCTCAGGAGTGACACTCTCAGGCGGCGACCCCATCTTCGCAAACAACCTCGTCACCGACAACATCGGCTACGGCCAATACTCAAACGCCGGAGTCGTCGGCATCCTCAACGACTCACTTGAAATCACCAACTCCACCATCGCCAACAACACCGCCCCAAACGCCCAAGGCACCTCAACCGTCGGTGTGTACATGAGCCGGGGCGTTGTCACCCTCAAGAACTCCATCGTCTGGAACAACACCGCCTCGGGCAACCGGGTCCAGTTCAACCAGTTCAACGCAACGGGGTCCGGTGCAGAAAAACACGCCGACTACTCCATCATCGATCAATGGGGAGCAAACATCCCGGGCGCAGGCTCCCACGGCCTCGATCCACTCTTCACCGATCCGTCAGGGTTCGACTATTCCCTCCTCCCCTCTTCGCCCGCCATCGACATGGCCGACAACACCTCTCTCCCACTCGACCACATGGATCTTGACACAGACACCGACACCCTCGAATCCATCCCCATCGATTTCGCGGGCCTCAACAGACTCTTCGATGATCCCGACACCACCGACACCGGCCCATCTGCCGCTCCCGTCGTTGATGCCGGTGCCTACGAGTTCCAGCCAACCATCGCCCCATGTCCCGCAGACCTCACCGGCGACGGCATCCTCGACTTCTTCGACATCTCTGCTTTTCTCACAGCATTCTCAGCAGGAGATCCCGCCGCCGATTTCACAAGCGACGGGATATTCGATTTTTTCGACATCAGTGCATTCCTAGCCGCGTTCTCAGCGGGATGTCCTTAACGCCGTCGTTTCATGCAGGCCAATCCCAGTAGCAGCAGGCAGCCCGTTGCCGGCGATGGAACAAGAGTCAACTGCCATTGCGGTGCGCCCGCGGGGCTCATAGCTGTGCGGTAATCAAGGTTTCCGTCCCCGCCAAGTTCAACGAGGTTCCAGACAGGCGATCCGTTGTCCGCCCCTAGACCAAGGGCAATGCTCCCAGGCATAGTGTGTGGCTCCGTATCCATCCTCCAGTCGGGCCCGTATCCAGGATGTCCCCCTACAGCAGTAGGCCGAAGCACCGCATCACCAATCACGCCCAAAAACGCGACATCGTTGGACACAATCAGATCACTCATGTCCCAGGTGTACCCAGGTCCATAATCAGATGCAAAGTCAAAGCTGATCGCCTGGGCGAGGTTCCAAACACTTGTCCCCGCCATCGCATCCGATAGCGTAACAAACCCTGATATATGCGATCCCGCAAACTCGCCCTCAAGCGCCTGCAGCTCATACACTAGATCCCCCATCGCGGCCCCCGAACCAAACGCCGCAACCAAAGAGCCGATGCCTACAAGACCTGCAATCGAACGGATGTGTCGTGAGTTGTTTTTCTGATTTTGCATCGGATTCCTTTCTGCAGGTGTGCGTTCAACTGACCAAACAATCGCGACCGAGAACACAGATCACAACTAAATACTGACACCAAAAACAACAAGTGCCAGCTGTTTAACAGAATCCATATGCTTTCCTGTTGAGCACAAGTTTGCTTTGATTCACAGGCGCATTGATGGCAGACATGTTCCCGCCGCAGAAGAACCCGGCGAGGCTCAGAGAAAACTCATCAGCCCAGAACTCCCACGCCGGAGTCCAAGCGATGCCGGGGCAAATCGATCCAAAAGAGGCTGGTCAGATCCCAGGATCATGCGGAATCACCGGTTAACGGACCCCCTCGTCAATGGTTTCTGAGGTATTCAGGGTGTTTTCAGAAGATTTGGCTTTGTTGAGGCTGTCATTTCTCTACTATTGATCAAAATACTACATCAATCGCTGAGGAGCCAAAGATGATCCGATTCAATCAAGTCGCCGCATGTATTGCAGGAATACTGGCCATAGGCGTCTCCCACGCCGCCGCCGATGTCATTGAATTCCAGTTCGCCAAACTCATTGGCTACGACCAAGTCTCGACGAGCCCTCCTGTTTCACCTTCCGGATTTGCTGTAGATACATGGATCGATATGGACCAGGGCGATGCGACCCTCGTCACAGTCAACGGCGTAGGGGTACCCCAAATCGACCCCGAGCAATGGTCTCTCTACCAAGAGTTCCCCAGCCAGGGCGCACTCGACGCAGCGTTCCCCGGTTCGTCATTCAATATGCATCTGCAGGGTGGCACGCTCGGTGTCCTCGATGAAACCATCGTTCTCCCCTCCCCGGCCGTATACCCAGCACCAGCCACGCTGACCCCCGCAAGCTTCAACGCGGCCCAGAGCGCCAGCCCAAACCAGACCCTCGTTCTTGAATGGTCCCCCGCCGATGCGAACACCAACGCCATCTTCCTCACGGTCTCGACCGTCACAGGCGCGCACATCAAGGTCATCGATGTCGTTCTCCCCCCAGAACAAACCAGTTTCGCGGTTCCTGCGGGCGCGCTCAATCCCGAGCAGCCGTATGAAATTATTCTCGCATTTGCAAACGCCTCCTTCTTCCAAGGAGAGCCCGGTCCGGGCTTTGGTGTCGCGTCAAACGGCATCGCCGCCTACGCCTCGCTCACCTTCATCAACTTCACCACCAACCCAACAGGCCCATCAGGAGTCGTTGATTTCTGGGTCACTAAAGTCCGTGACTACCACCAGACCTCACAATCCCCACCAACAACACCTTTCAATTATGACTTCGACTCCGTTGTCAATACCGCCGCTGGCGATGCAACTTCCGCAACAATCAACGGGCACATAATGGTTGAGAGTTATCCAGGCGAATGGGACGGCAGCGTCGAGTTCGCAAGCCAAGCCGCCCTCGACGCAGCGTACCCATCAAATGTTCCCTACACCTACGCCCTCTCCGGCGGCACACTCGGTTCCGTTTCCGAAACTTTCCCCGCCTTCCTCGAACACTACCCCGCACCCCCGGCCCTAACCCCCGCAAACTACAATGATGTCCAGAACATCGACACCACCCAAGACTTCCTCGTCGATTGGAACGCTCCCGATCCAAGCACAGACTTCGTCGTCTTTGCAATCTACGACATCAACACCGACACCTGTGTCCTTGACATGTTCTTCATCACCCCGGAAGGCAGCTTCCTGATCCCCGCAGGTACAATGGATCCAGATACCGATTATGAACTCGAAATCGGATTTGCCCACGGCGTCACCGTCACCGGAAGCCCCACTCCCGGATTCGGAACACAAGCCCAAGGCCTCGCGGGCTATGAATCGGTCACCCTTGTGGAGATTACCACCGCACCCGCCATTTGTGAGGATGTCGGCACCGCAGGCGTTATCAAAGAAAAAACCTACATCCAAGCCACCGACAACACCCCGCCCGCCTCCCCAATACTCTTCCGCTTCGATGCCTTCATCTACTCTTTCGATGCCGCCATCGGATCAGCAAATGTATCCAACGGCATCACCACCGTACCCTTCCTCCAAGAGGAGCCCGGCGCCTGGGAACTCGACCAAACAAATGTTGAGTTTGGATCCAAAGCAGCACTCGACGCCAACTTCCCAAGCTCGATGCCCTACACATTGCACATTCAAGACGGCACCCTCGGCACAAGAGATCAAACGGTCACCCTCTCAGCAGACGATTACCCAGATACCCCGTTCCTCACCGGTACCTCCTTCTCAGACCTCGACGCCATGGACCCAGCCCAAGAGCTCACCATCAACTGGTCGCTCCCAAGCCTCAACACCACCCACATCTTCTTCGAAATTTACAACACAGGGACTGACACGAAAGATTTCGATGCCCAGCTGAGCCCCGGAACAACCTCAATCACCATCCCCGCCGATGTTCTTGTGTCCGGCGAGATGTACGAGATGGACATCAACCTCGTCGCATCGCCGATCAGCTTTGCCGACGACTGCCCAGGCTTTGGTCTTGGTTCAGTCAACATCACCGGATTCGTCTCGTCGACTTCCGTCTTCTTTACACCAGTATCGTGCCCCGCGGATCTCACCGGTGACGGCACCCTCGACTTCTTTGATATCAGCGCCTTCCTCACCGCCTTTAGCAGCAGCGACCCAGTCGCAGATTTCACCGGAGATGGCACCTTTGACTTCTTCGACATCAGTGCCTTCCTCACCGAGTTCGGAAACGGTTGCCCTTAACCACGCGAGGCTACACATCCCGGTTCAGTTTCTACAATTGCTCTCACAAGTGCGGAGAATTTGCTTGTTCTCGTATTCTGGATCCAATACCATTTGGACATGAGTATCCCATCCAGAATTTGTATCCTTGCGATCTGCATGTCCCTCGTGGTAATTTCAGCCCACGCCGAGGTCCCCCCACCGACCGGTGACGCCGGCTACGACCAAGCCGGGCTCATCTACTTCAACGACAGTGAACTCACAGAGATCACCGTCACCATGGACCCCGCCGATCTCTCGGCCATGCTCGCAGACCCCTTCAACAACACATACCGCCAGTGCACCGTCCACATCGTCAACTCCCAGACCGACACCACTGTTCTCGATGTCGCCATCCGTCCTCGTGGCAACACCTCCCGCGGCGCCATCAAAAAATCATGGAAACTCAAGTTCAACGAGTTCATCCCTGGACGCGAAGTCTTCGGTCTCGAAAAACTCAATCTAAACGGCCACCAGAACGACCCCTCCGTCATCCGTGGCAAACTCGCGTGGGATATCTTCAACAACTTCGGCGTCCCCTCCCCCCGCGCCGGCATGGTCCATCTCGTCATCAACGATGGATCCCTCGTCGATGACGTCTATATCAATGTGGAACAAATCGACGACGAGTTCCTCGCCGCCTGGTTCGGTGACGATACCGGGAATCTCTATCAGTGCCGCTACAAAGGCGAGAGAGCCGACCTCCGCTATGTTTCACCAGGAGACGCAGCAACCTACCAGAACCTCGGGAATCCAACCTACGAACTCGAAAACGACTCAGGACTCAACCAGTTCCAAGACCTCGCCGATTTCATCAGTTTGATCGAAAACACAAACGACACAGACTTTGCAGCACAGATCAATACCCGTTTCAATGTCGATACCTTCCTTAGAGCGATGGCCGTAGATTGCGTCAACGGCCACTGGGATGACCTCTGGCACGGCGCCAACAACTACTACCTCTACCTCAACCCAGAAAACGGCGTCTTCGAATACATCACCTACGACCTCGATAACACCTACGGCATCGATTTCTTCTCTACCGACTGGACCACCCGCCCCGCAGAAACCTTCGGCGACAACGGCTTCGGTTGGGATTACAACAGCCCCTTCGGCGGAGGCGCAGAACCACCCCTCGTCCGCAGAATCTTCAACATCCCCGCGTACCAGGACCAGTACTACCGCTACATCCGTGAGCTTGTCGGTGCCGCAGGTGCGCCATCAGATCCCACTCCAACAACCTACAACGACACCAACGGCGACACCTTCCTGTCACTCACCGATCCCCATTTCGATATTCTCTCCGTTATCGTGTCAAACACCGCTGACACACTCAACACCGATCTCCTCGTCGCAGGACCAATCGATATCGGTGGCTCGACCGACCAAGCCCGTGTCATGATCTTCTTCGATACCAAACCCGGAGGCACAACCTCCAACCCCTGGAACCGCGACATCAATATCTCAACCCAAGCCGACTACTTCGTCGGCTCATGGACAGATGGCGGCGGGGGATTCATCCTCTACGAATGGACCGGATCAAGCTGGAACGCAACCCACGCAAGCTTCGACAACCCCGCAGGAATGATCCAAGACCTCAGCTCCAAGTCCGACGGTATCGTCCGTTACCAGATCCCCCTCTCACACATGAACCTCACCGACACCTCCTCCTTCACCTTCGATGTCGTCACCACAAACGACCGCGACGGACTCCCAGACCCCGGCATCGACCACCTCTCAAACCCAAACCAATCCACCCCAGACTACGACACCCCCTCCCAGCCCGGCCCATACCTCGCCCACACCCTCACCCCATTCACGCCAAAGACCTCCGGCACCTTCGATGGCATCTTTACCCTCCCCCCACGCAATACCCATATCGATAACCTCAAATCAATGCTCACCCCCTTTGCCTTCACAGGTTCTTTCTCCGGCGGCAACTCAGACTACGGCTACGACAACCAAGACTTCCAAGACTCCTTCACTTCCCCGTCAAGCTACTCCGGCAACCAACCCTGGGCATGGGGCATCAAGCCCTACATCGAAGCCCGCACCGACTACCTCCGCACAAACACCCCCGCCCCCGCTGACCTCCCTCGCGTCTTCATCAACGAAGTCATCGCAATAAACGAAACCATCATCGCCGACGAGCTCGGCCAGTTCGAAGATTTCATCGAACTCTACAACGACGAAGATGTCCCAGTCGACCTCTCAGGCATGTATCTCTCCGACACCCCAGGACTCCCACAACTCTGGCAAATCCCTCCCGGAACCATCATCGCTCCAAAGTCCTTCCTCCTCATCTGGGCCGACAACGACCCCCTCGACGGCCCCCTCCACGCAACCTTCAAGCTCTCCAACTCTGGAGAAATGGTCACCCTCTCACACACCGATGCCAACGGCGCCGTCCTCATCAATACCCTCACCTTCCCAACCCTCGGCGTAGACGAATCCTTCGGACGCTTCCCCGACGGCTCAGACGCACTCGAAATCTTCTGCGCCGTTACACCAGAAGCTCCCAACAACCCAGACGACGCATGCTTCACCGAACCAGACCCAACCCCGCTCGTCTTCATCAACGAATGGCTCGCAAGCAACGACGGCTCCGCCCTCGACGAGTTCGGAGACGCCGACGACTTTGTAGAACTCTACAACGCCGAAAACTTCGATGTCGATCTCTCCGGACGATTCCTCACCGACGACCTCACCGATCCAAACCAATGGGAGTTCCCACTAGGCACCATCATCCCCGCCCAAGGCTATCTGGTCGTCTGGGCCGACAACGAACCCCTCCAAGGCCCCCTCCACGCAACCTTCAAACTCTCCGGAGGCGGTGAATCCATCGGACTCTTTGACCGCATCACCAACCAACTTGCAGAGATCGACGCGCTGACCTACGCCGCCCAGACAACAGACATCTCCCAAGGCCGATCCCCCGACGGCACCCCCTGTCTCGCCTTCTTCGATCCTTCACCAAATCAACCCAACCCCGCCGGCCCCGCAGACTTTACCGGCGACGGCGCCCTCGATTTCTTCGACATCTCCGCCTTCCTCTCCGCCTTCGGAAACAGCGATCCACTCGCAGACTTTACCGGCGATGGCACATTTGATTTCTTCGACATCAGCGCATTCCTCACCGCATTCTCAGCAGGATGCCCTTAATCTAATCCCCTTGGGAACTCGAATTTCCTTGACACAGAACAAAGCATCGGCGACCATGAAGCCGTCGGCTTTGTCATATAGACAGGACCCCGGGCTGAAGGATCACCCCGGCCGCTCGGCAAAATCTTGAGTGAAGAGGGATCAACAATGATAAACAGATCAATAATTCTCAGCATGCTGTCAGTCTTCGCTCTGGCTCATTCGGCAAATGCACAAGCCATCGACTTCGAAACCCTCCCCGACGGAACTCCAACAACAGATCAGATGTTAATCTCAGATCAGTATGTCGCCGATTTCGGTGTCCGATTCGATCTTGTTGATCCTGTGACCCTCGTCGTGGTTGGATCCCCGCAGATCGCAAAGGTCGGCAGCCCTCGCACCGCCTTCAGTGCCTGCGGCTCAGATACTCCAAACCCCGGCCAAGGTGTTGGTGACTCATTCCTCACAGACGACGGTACTGTGAGCAGCAATGTCGAAACACTCCTCGTTACCTACACCGACCCAGTCGCACAAGCCGCGGGGGTGATCCTCGATACTGATACCCGATCAGGATCATCTTACGAAGAATGGACCATCGACGCACTCGATAGTTCGATGAATGTCCTCGAAACCGTTGTCATCACGGCGCCCGACGGTCCAGACAACTGTCGCGCCGGACAAGGCCCAGGCGACGGCGCAGCAGATTCCTTTGTTTTCAACCGCGGCACCGCAGACATCAAGTTCATCGTCCTCAGATACACTGGTACTGCATCCTCAATCGGTCTTGCATTCGATTCATTCTCTCCAACAGAACTCCCGCCGCCGCCGGTCGCTACGCTCAAAGCAATAGATGCCAATCCCTGCCAGTACGATCGCGTCTTCCTCACGCCGAGCGTCACAAGCGGACTCGCTCCTTTCACCTACCAATGGCAGCACGCCGCCCCGATGCAGAACTTCACTGACATCCTCAACGCCCATGATCACACATTCGAAGCTCCCGCAATTTCCGGCTACGCATACCGAGTTGTCGTCACCGACTCACTGACACGACAATCAACAACAAGCCATGTCCAGATAGGTGCAGTCCGTCCAGTGCGAACCTCGCTGCTCGTTGAGACCGCCCCGTTCAGCGGCATTTATGACACACTCGCAACCAACATCAAGCCATTCATATTCGATTCAGACATCGAAACCATGTACGGCTGGACCAACGCGGAACCTTACTACCACGGCCCATCCCCCGCGCTCACACTCGATCGCTCGCACCTCTTCCTTACCGTCGGCGCACAAGGGCAATCCCTCGTCGCCGTCCACGACTTCTTCGGCTCAAACAGCCACGGCAAAGCCGAGATGCGCATGGACTTTGTAGGAGTCACACCCGATTACACCGCAAAGGACGACGATACCGGAGACGCATACAACGGGGCCGGATCATCGTCACTCAAAGTCCGCAGCAACTGGGACTCCCCAAACACCGACGGCTGGGGAATCGGCCCACTCGAAGGCACTTGGACCGCTTCAACACAATTCAGCGATGAGTTCACCGCATCCCCGACTATCGAGGGCCTGACCACTTGGGCCTTCTACTCTGCCGACGGCTCAATCTACATGCTCCCACTCGAAGAAAACCGGATCGTCTTCCTCGATACTATCTGCTCTTGTCTCGCTGATATGAATAACGATGGAACGCTCGATTTCTTCGATATCTCAGCATTCCTCACCGCCTTCGCCAACAACGATCCAGTCGCCGATTTCACCAGTGACGGCACATTCGATTTCTTTGACATCAGCGCATTCCTGTCAGCGTTTACGGCTGGGTGTCCTTGACCCATCGAGTCATTGTCATCTTTGGAGTTTCTTGTCTCGGCTTTTGAACAATCCAGTTCGGGCCCGCCAGTCGCGGCTTAAGCCCATTGGCGTTGCAGAATGACATCACCGCTCGCTCCACCCCAGGCCACATCGATGACCAATCGTCACCCGCCAGCACCCCGCCGTCGAGCAGGTTTGGCCACCATGCATTGATATCTGAGGTCACATCATCCTCGTCATGCCCAGCATCGATGAATACAAATCCCGCCTTGAGCCCAACCCGGTCAAACCATTTGGCCGCCGCCGTGCTTGTATTGGCCAAAGGCACAACCGTGTCCTGAACCCCCGCGTCTAAAATACTCGTCATCCAGTGTTCATATAACCTCGGGAACCCATGCTCCATCATGGGGTGCAGATCCCATTCATCGCTCGGTGGGTTATAAAAATGCTCGACAGACCCAAGCCAAGTGTCCACACAGAGCAAGCAAGAGTCCTCCCTCGCAGCTCTCAGTGCTTTGGCAAAGAAAACAGAACTTGCCCCCTTCCATGATCCAACCTCTACCGAAATGGCTGGTTTGAGTGATTCGATCATCGGTAAAAACACTTCACGGTTTAAGGCCGCCGGGGTCGGTACGCGTCCGCCGCTATCAAACCCCTCGTACGGATTCACACGGTGCAACGCTCCCATAATCTGCTCCACAATTGAATGCTCAGTTGCGGTGGAAGACTGTGTATTTGATGTGTTCATCAGGATACGATCGACAATTTCAGAAAGAATCGGCTAATTTTCAAGCCAAGATCCTCTCTTGCCGCCGGTTTCAATCGCTATTCCCTCGTACAATCACAACCATATGACCTGGCTCACCGATTCACAATCCGATCCCCTCCGTAAAAAACTCAACAACACCGTCGTCTGCGTCACCGGCGGTGCCGGGTTCATCGGCGGCCACCTCGTCGATGCACTCCTCAACCTCGGTGCACGCATCACCGTCATCGACGACCTCTCAAACTCAGACGCCTCCCAGATCGCCTCCCAGATCGAATCCAGCCCAGAACAACTCCGCTTTATCCAAGGCTCAATCCTCGATCCAATCTCCCTCGGAGCCGCCGTCGAAGGCGCCCGCTATGTCTTCCACCTCGCCGCCCTCGGCTCTGTCCCCAAATCCGTCGAAGACCCCGCAAGAACCTGGGTCGTCAACGCGACGGGCACCATGCGCGTCCTGACCGCAGCACAAAAAGCAGGCGCAGCTCGAGTCATCTATTCCGCATCCTCCTCCGCTTACGGCGACAGCCCCACCCTCCCCAAACAAGAAACACAAGCCCCAGAACCAGAATCCCCCTACGCCGCCGCCAAACTCGCCGGTGAATCCCTCTGCCGCTCATGGGCAACCTGCTACGGCATCGACACCGCATGCCTCCGCTACTTCAACATCTTCGGCCCACGCCAAGCCGCCGATTCCGCCTACGCCGCAGTCGTCCCCGCATTCCTCAACTGCTATCTCAACAACCAATCCCCAATCATCTTCGGGAGTGGCAACCAAACCCGTGACTTCACCCATGTCACCAACGCGGTCTATGCCAACCTCCTCGCCGCCGCCAGCGATACCGAAATCAAAGGCGAGGTCTTCAATATCGGAGCCGGCAAACAAACCTCCATCAACCAGCTCGCCTCATCGCTAAAAGAACTCCTCACGATCTCAGGGCTCGATCCGGTGCATCAGCCCGAACGCATCGGCGAAGTCCAAGATTCCGTCGCCGACATCTCAAAGGGCGCAACTGCATTGGGCTACCAACCCGTCACCACCCTTCAAGAAGGCCTCAGTTCCACCGCCCGCTGGTACCAAGACCACCACCAAGCCGTCAACCAGACCAAATGATTAAGAAGTGAACCGTCTCATCGCTAAACTCGTCTCCAACCTGATCGACACCCTCGGAGCCCTCTGGGTCCTCCTCACACTCGCGATCCAATCCGGATTCAACTTCAAGTCTTCCTACTGGAACTGGCGGATGAGCACCGCCTTCCCGAGCTCCGATGTCCCAGGCGGCCAAGCCGGAAAGCTCGGATTTGCACTCGAATACGCCCGCTGGGCATACAGAATTCGACGATTACGCTAAATAATACGTCTCTCTCAAGCCGATCATGAACCGATCGACCCCCTCAGGGCACTCGATCGTATAAACTTGGTATTCAATTGGGCTCCGAAACGAGCTGCCGTAAACAAGCCAAGCAATTCCATCTATGTCTCCAGAGGAGATCTCAGCCATGAGCGAACAAAACAACACTTCCTTTGCCCACGCCTTCCTTCCAGGCCTCATCCTCGGCCTCATCGTCGGCGCAGTCGCAGGCGCTTTCGTCCCCGACATGATGAGCGCCAACAAGTTCAAGGTCGATCCCGACCATACCTACACTCCTCGTGAACGTGACGAACGCCCAGCAGTCGACGCCGAAACCCAAGCAATCATCGATGCCGCCGAAGAAGATGCTACTGAAACCACTGATGGCATCCAAGACGCCGCCGAAGAACTCATCGACGACGCAGAGAACGCCCTCCCAAGCTCGCCATAAACCAAAGCACTCCATTCCAGCGATCCGTTCCAGTATGTCTGATCACGCCAGAACACTACTCGCCCAGCACGCCCGAACCACCCAGCTCCTCGGCGTGGACTTTCTCCCATTAGGAACACCGCCAAACCTCCCCCCAAAGTCTGGAGATCACGCACATCATGAGCCTGAATCTTCACTCCCAGAGCCGCCGGTTCGTTCCAAGCCAGAATCGACCATCGAGCCCAAGCCGCTCCACGACTTCGCCCCTACGCCCGCCGCTCCAAAGGTGACCCTCGACATCAAGATCGACACCGCCTCGATCCGTGCCTGTCACGAATCGGTCTCAGACCCCCAAGCAAAGCTCGATGCGCTCTGCGGCAAATACACCGCCGACGCACCCCACGCCCATTTCAACACCACCTTCACCAACATCGTCTTCGGCGAAGGCAACCCCGCCGCCGATCTCATGTTCATCGGCGAAGCCCCAGGCGAGCAAGAAGACCAAACCGGACGCCCATTCGTAGGCCGAGCCGGCGAGCTGCTCGAAAAAATGATCGTCGCCATGGGTCTCTCCCGCGAGTCCGTCTACATCGCCAATGTCCTCAAGACACGCCCTACAAACAACGCGACCCCGACCCAGGAACAGGCCAATATCTGCGTCCCCTACCTCATCGAGCAGATCCGGATCATCAATCCCAAGGTCATCGTCACCCTCGGGCTCCCCGCAACCCACCTCCTCATGGGCTCAACCCAGCCCATGCGAGCAATGCGGGGGCATTTCCACCCCTTCCCATCGCCCGCCTTCGCTAGCGCAGACCTGGACCAAATCGACCTCATGCCCACCTACCACCCCGCCTTCCTCCTCCGTGCCTACACCGAGGACAACCGCCGCAAGGTCTGGTCGGACCTCACGATGGTCGTCGAGCGATTAGGACTCAAAGAGTCCTGATTCCGGTCGATCAGAGAACTTTGAATTAATTTGAATCCTCACGAAACCGCTCTCGATTCCGCTGCGAATATCTGCATGTGTTTCTCGCACGCATGGATCCGGTTCTCGAATCCATTTGAACAAACTAGCTCGCCTCAGCACCATCGAAGATGATTTCGATTTTATATATCGCTGTGCCGCGAGTGTGTTCTCCTCCCGACCCCCACGAGACTCGGCGTTTGGCTTTCGAGCTGGACGCCGGGTTTTTTTACGCCCTCACCCAACACCCCAATAAAAAAACCACGCCAAGCGTGGTTCAAAGGTTCTCTATGGAATCAAGGGTTGATTAAGGCTCAGCTTTCGCATTCGAGTAATCAATCTCAGTACCAGCATCAATCGGCTCAATCCCGGTCATCTCCCACGCGATGGCCCCGCCCCAGTTCACGCGGAACGAGAACCGGACTTTGTCACCAGTCGAAAAGCCCTCAAGCGTAACGCCCTCAGCCAATGGAAACTCCATCGTCATCGAACGCATCCCAGGGATCCCATCAGGAGAAGTGGGGACCGTCCCGTCTTCGCGCTTGAAGGTCGGGATCTGCATGTGGTGGATCTTCGGATGCCGCTTGGTATCCCCGGCTTCAGGAACAAAGGTTAACTCGCCAAGAATCCCGACATAAATATCAGTCCGGACGGCAGCCTCAGCTTCCCCGTCCATGCCGCCATGATCATGACCCGCATGCTCATCAACATCCTCTGCAGCGCTTTCAACAACATCTTCAGCCGCGTGTTCCGCCCCGTCGTGATCATGACCAGCATGCTCATCGTGCGAAGTGTCCGAGCAACCACCAAGTGCAAACGCACCGATAGCCAAACCCGCCAATGAAATCCGCAGTGTGTCCAGAATAGCTTTCATGCCGTTCTCCAATCCAAGTTGTGTTTGAAACAAACCGCCGTCTTACGACTTGGCGATCTTCAGGTACTTCTCAACCGATCCAAGATCGGGAGTGATGTCATAGGTGTAGACCATGCTCCAGGTCTTGCCCTGCTCGCATACAGCGATCTTCGCGGCCTTCTCGCGCGAGTACCACATGCGTCCACCACGGATGTATGAATGCATCCGCTGACGACGCATCCGCTGAGCCCGTGCGAGTGAACGCTTAATGTCGGGATCGCGACGCATCATCCGAACAATGGTGTCGCAAGCCGCTTTATTGGCGGGCACCTTGTCGATGGTCAATGAAATGGTGTCGCCGGCGCTGAGTGTATCGATCATGGCTGCTTCCTATCGTCCGTTGCAAATAGTCTGTTGCTATCACAGCGCCAGCTCAGAGAGCCACGCGGATATATCTTTTGAATTCCTACACAATCTGGGCAGGACGAGAAGTTTAGCCCGCTATTACAAGGAATCCAATTCATGTCCCCCTAGAGTCTTACCGACTCAGTATTTGATCCAATTCAACCTCCCTCCCGTATATTTGGAGTGTCCGATGTCCGACCAGCCCAACGCACCTACCCAACCTGTCTTCGATCCAAACGCCGATCACCAACAAAGCCCGAAAGTCCGCAAGATCAGAGGCGTTCCCTTCCCCGTCAAAGACGCCCAAGGCCAACAAGCCGTCATGCTCGGACTCACCGATGCCCAACAAATCTCACAGAAAATGGTCATCACACACCCCGCATTCCAACAGCTTATCGGACTACTCGACGGCTCCCGAACCATCGATCAGATCGTCTCAGAGGTTGGAAACGGCCTTGAACGACCGATGCTCGAAAATCTCGTCGCCCAGCTCGATGAAGCAGGAATGCTCTTCGGCCCCGTATTTGATGCCCTCCTCACCAAAATGCACAACGATTTCGACAACGCAGACCTCCTCCCTCCAGGCTCAACCGCGCAGTTCGCCGACATGCTCGTCATGCAAGAGCACGGCGAAGAAACCACAGAAGAACAAAAAATCGAGCAAGGCCCCGCAAAGCTCCGTGAAATCATGGACAGTTGGATCGACGCCGCCCTCAAAGAAGCCGAAAACCCCTCCTTCGATACCCTCCCCAAAGCAATCGTTGCCCCCCATGTCGACTACGCCCGAGGCTGGATGAACTACGCAAGCGTCTACGGCCGTCTCCGCACGACAGATCGCCCAGATCGCATTATTGTCCTTGGTACCAACCACTTCGGTCAATCCACCGGTGTCTGCGGCTGCAATAAAGGTTACGAATCCCCCCTCGGCATCTGTAACCTCGATACAGACCTCGTCGAGAAACTCAAATCAGCCCTCGGCGAAGACAACGCCGCCAAACTCTTCGAAAACCGCTACGACCACGAAAACGAGCACTCCATCGAGCTTCACATGCCCTGGATCCAACATATCTTCGGCCAAGATGACTCAGGCAACTACCCAACCGTCTTCGGAGCACTCATCCACGATCCAATTGTCAACAGCGGCGAATCCTACGATGGCTCCGGACTCGATCTCGACCCATTTATTGATGCTTTAAACACGGCTTTGGCCGGTCTCCCAGGAAAAACACTCATTGTCTCCAGCGCCGATCTCTCCCATGTCGGCCCCGCATTCGGAGATCAACAAGCCCTCGCAGGAGAAGAAGAGCCCGCCAAGGCCTTCCGCGCCCAAGTCGCCAAGCATGACCACGAAATGCTCGCCCTCTACGCCGAAAAGAAAATCGATGACCTCATCGGCTCCATCAGCTGGCAGCAGAACCCCACCCGTTGGTGCTCGATCGGAAACATGACCGCAGCAATGCGATTGGCCAGCCCAGAGAAGGTCGAGTTGCTCAACTACGCCGCCGCGATGGATCCAAACGGGTCCACTTTCGTCTCAACCGCTGCATTGGCCATGTTCTAATCGAGTTTGATCCCCAGCTCAATCCCGGTCATGGCCAGGTCATGATTTGTCACACGACTGTCACAACCCCACCCAAGCCCGCATCCGAGGCTTAAATCTATCGTATTGTGTGCTGAGGCATGCTTTGCGAATACCATCATGCCCTCACACCGGGTCGATACCGGCGTGCATCATTTAATACGGAGAAGTCATGGCTTCATCAAATATCTGCTGGGGAATCGAAATGGGCTTCGGGGCCATCAAAGCCCTCAAGGTCGAGAACGACGGAGGCACCCTCAAAGTCCTCGACTTTGCGGTCGTCAATCACCCCAAAGTACTCTCAACCCCAGAACTCGATCAGAACGACGCGATGCGCGTCGCGCTTGGAACCCTCGTGTCCAAGCACGACCTGACCAACGCCCGCATCGCTGTGTCAGTTCCAGGCCACCAGTCCTTCGCACGCTTCGCGACCCTCCCCCCCGTCGAGCCTAAAAAGGTCCCCGACATCGTCAAGTTTGAGGCCGTCCAGCAAATCCCCTTCCCGCTCGAAGAAGTCGAATGGGATTACCAAACCTTCGTCTCCCCAGACTCTCCTGACATCGAGGTCGGTATCTTCGCCGTCACCCGTCAGAAAATGGCCGAGCAGCTCGCGATGCTCAACGATGTTGGCATCACCCCAGAACTCGCCACCCTCTCCCCGGTCGCCGCTTACAACGCGCTCGCAGTTGACCTTGGTTTCACCGAAGACACCCCAGGCACCATCATCCTCGACATCGGCACCGTTGCCACCGACATGATCATCGCCGAAGCCGGTCGTGTCTGGGTCCGCTCCTTCCCCATCGGCGGACACCAGTTCACCGAGGCCCTCGTAAGCGCATTCAAACTCTCATACTCTAAAGCAGAAAAACTCAAAAGAGAGTCCGACCAGTCCAAACACGCCCGCCATGTCTTCCAAGCCATGCGTCCAGTCTTCTCCGATATCGTCGGCGAGATCCAACGTTCCATCGGCTTCTACCAATCAGTCCACGCCGATGCAGACCTCAAGCGTCTCATCGGTCTCGGATCAACCTTCCGCCTCCCAGGCCTCCGCAAGTACCTCAAGCAACAGCTCCAACTCGATGTCTACCGCATGGAGCAGTTCAAAAAACTGAACCTCGAAGGCCCCCGCGCCGGAGAGTTCCAAGCCTCCTGCGTCAACATGGCCACCGCCTACGGCTGCGTAAACCAAACATTTGGCCGCGCCCCATTGCGTGCCAACCTCATGCCCGTCGCCGTGCTCAAAGAAGCCATGTGGAAACGCAAGGTTCCGTACTTCGCAGTCGGTGCTGGCCTCGCCGCCGCAGCCGCCGGTGCGATGTTCATCCGCCCGCTTATTGACTCAACAGCATTCCAAGGCGCCGATAAACCGACAGTCATCGGCACCGTCGTCAGCGAAGCACGCAGACTTGCAGACGATGCAAGCGAGGCCGGTGTCACCACCGACTCGCGAGGCTCGATGCAGGCCTCCGAAATCGTCGGGCTCGTCGACGATCGGACCCTCTACGCCGCAGTCCTCGACGACACCTCACGCCTGATCTCAATGGTTAAAGACGCCGTCAAAGCACAGGTCGAGACCGATTCCCCGATCAGCAGACAACTGGGAGACGCCGATCCATTCACACTGGTCGCGCTCAACACCGATTTCTTTGATTCACCCGAGCAATCCTCTTCCGGAAGCCGGGACGAGCAAGACATGAACAGCCTGTCCAACCGCATCGGCACCCTCCGTAGGGTCAAGGTCACCGCAGAGTTCGATGTTCCGCTCCCCGGCACCACACTCAGCGGATTCATGTACGACATCGTTCAGCCGATCCTCCAGAACGAACTCCCCAGACTCCAGTCGCTCTACGCGATCGAATCCGACGAAGCCAAGCCTTGGGAATCGGAAACATCCACCGCCTCAACCCGGGCTAACCGGCCACGGCCTCAGCCCAGTAAAAACATCCGCAACCAACCCGGAAGACCCGGTTCAGGCGGTGGTTCGAGCAACCTCAACAGCCTCGCACCCTTTGATTATTCAATGCCAGAAATCCCAGAACAAACCACACGCGTCACCGTCACCTGGTACGCCGTGTTTGACATGAATCCATACGAAGGAGATGAGTAATGGTCGGAACAATCCTCCAATGGATCAAAGCAAACATTTTGATCGTCATCTCAAGCGCACTCATCGTTATCCTGCTCCCCGTCGGCTGGTTCTTCTCCAGCGGCTGGAACAGCTCCATCGAGACCGCAGCGACCGATGCATACAACAAAGAAAAGAACAGCCTGAGAAAGGCCAGTTCTGTTGACTACTCGCTCCCCGCAGTCCTCCAAGGCGAAGAAGGGCTCACCGAAAGCCGGGCCCCAAACTCGATGGTCACCAACTTCTACCAAGCCCGCAAGGATGAACGCGATGTCCAGGTCAAAGAAGTTGTCGAACGTGGCACCCTGTTCAACAAAGATGGCCACGATGTCCTCGTTGATGGGCTCCTCCCCGAAGCCGGATCCGATAGCGAACTCCGCAGTCGTGGGTTCCGTCTCGGCGAACTCATCGCAGGCACAGACGAGGCCCCCTCCGTCTACACCCGTCTCCTCCGCAAACTCAATGCGGGCGACGCCCCAGATCCAGAGACCCTCCTAGCAGGACTGAAGCAGTTCAAAGAACAACAGGAAGACAACTACGCCGCGACCAGTTCCGACGGCAATGTCTCTGCAGAACAATCAGCTCTCCTTGATCAGGCAATCATCAAGCGCCGTCTCGACGAGTACGCCGGACGCGCCGAATCCATCGCCTTCTACTGCCCTATAGAAGCCATTCAACCCGAAAACCCTGAGGCCGGGTTCTCACATGTCCCCGCAATACCTCCAGGCTACGACCAGATCAACCCATCGGCTGTATACACATGGACCTGGGACTACTGGGTCATCTCCGATGTCCTCCGCGGGATCACCGCCGCCAACACCGACGCCTCGGGCGTTTCGTTGGCAGTCCCAGACGCCCCCGTCAAGCATGTCGAAAGAATCCGTGTCAAAGAGTTCGGAGCAGCAGCTGCCCAAGCACCCGTCGATGATTTCGGAAGCAGCCGCAACACCCGCGACCCAAGAAGTTCAAGAAGCAGCTCTTCTGCACCAGATCCCACCAAGTCAGCAGTGACCAAAAGCTACACAGGCCGCACCGGCGGTGTTGCAGGCTCGCTCTACGACATCCGCTATGTCGATCTCACCGTCATCGTCTCCTCCAAAGACCTCCCCACATTCTTCGATGCCCTCGGAAAAACCAACTACATGACCGTCATCGACGCCGACCTCACGCAGGTCGATGTCTGGGACGCACTGAACAAAGGCTACTACTACGGCGAAGACCATCTCGTCCGCGCCGAGCTGACCATTGAAACAATCTGGCTCCGCTCATGGACCAAAGAACTGATGCCTGAGGACATCCGCACCTCGCTCGGGGTCGTTCTGGATTCAGACAACCCAGACGATTACGACGGCTAAACCCACCATTAAAAATACATCATTGATTTGATCCTGAAATACACCATTTACAACGCACACGCAACCGAGAACAAACTATGAAACTCAAAGGCGTCAATCCAATCGCTCAGCACATCGAAAAAGCCGTACTCGGGCTGACAGTGGTCATCTTCCTCGGGGTTATCTCGATGCAGTTTGTCACCGAACCCAACAAGGTCGCCGTCGATTCCTCCCGAAGCGTCAGCCCGGACCAAATCTATAACGAGCTCGAATCCAAGGCCAACGCCCTCCAGAGCCAAATCTCAGACCTCACGCCAGCATATCCCGATGTCCAACCGGTCAATCTGGTCGAACGCTACAACAAAGCATTCGAAGCGAGCTCCGACGAAACCGCCCAGCTTGCCTCAGCCCTTGGCTCCGGGATCGATGTCGCCTCAAAGCTCTCAATCGTCATCACCTCAGGCGGCGGCACCGATGTCGGACCAATCGAATCCATGCCCGTCCCCGCAACATCAACCCCCATCGCAAGCTCAACCTGGGGCACCCTCGATCCCTACGCCATCCTTCAAATCCCAGAGTACGAAGAGTTCGTCCCCGCTGCACAACCCTTTGATTTCCCCTCCGTTTCCATCGAAGTCGATTTCTCAGGCACAACCCTCCGCGATGTCCTCGAAGGCACCGAAGATTTCCCAGGCGTCCCACGCCTCTTCTGGGTCTCCACAGGCATGGCCGTCATGGGCCTCGATGTCCAGCGTCAAGCACTCCAAGACGACGGCTCATGGTCAGCCTCAGAATCGATCTCCACACCCCCAGGAACGCCGCTCCCAACCAACGCCGTCAGCAAAAATGACGGGCTCGTACGCCTCAACAACATCATCGCCAGCGCCCAAGAAGTCGCAAGCGAAGTCATGCGTCCGATGTTCCCACCAACAATCTCAGGCCCGCTCTGGCAACCACCATCAGATTCCCTCGACACCGAATCCTCAGGACTCACCGAAACCCAACGAGCCCAGCGCCAACTCGCACGCCTGACCGTCGAAGTTGAACGCCTCAAAAATCCCCCAAGATCAACCACCAGCACAACACGATCAACCGGCGGCAAATCCGCACGCACATCCACTACGTCAAGAGATCAACGCTCGAGTGGCGGACGAACGACGAGCAGAAGCGATATCAACGATCAGAAAATCGAACGCCTCGAAACACAAATCGAGAACATCCAAACCACACTCGAACGCCTTGGTGTCGAAACCGATCTCGCGGCCGTCGCGTCCCCAGATATCCTCGATCAAGAGTTTGTGCAACTCTGGGCCCATGACTTGGGAGTTGCCCAAGGCGCCACATACCGCTACAGAACCCGCGTGGTCCTCAATAACCCGTACTTCCGCAAGGGCCCATATCTCGATGAAACAAACGATGCCCAGCAAGCACTGACCATCGAGCCATTCGCCAAGGGCGACTGGTCAGACTGGTCAGAGCCCGTCGCTGTTGGAGCCAAAGAGTTCTTCTTCGTCACCGAAGCTTCGCAGCCCGTCATCGGAGAACAACTTCCACAAGCAAGAGTCGAGCTCTACTCCATGTACTACGGCTACTACCGCCGCTCCTCCCTTACCATCGCCCCCGGCCAGCCCCTCTTAGGCGACATGCGAATCTCGTCGGATCTCTTCCTAATGGATATCGACGCCATCGAAGCAGACGATGTCGCAAGCTACATCGAAAGCATTAACGCGGACCAGGACGACACAGAGTTCCCTCAGGGTCTTTTCTCAGCCCCAGATCGCCTCTCGATCGACCTCGACTCGTTCATGATCGAGGTCGCCAGCGATCCTCTCAGCCCCAGCAACGCCCAAGACGCTCAGAACCTACGCCTGCTCTTCCGCATGGCTGACGGCTCGCTTGACAGCAGGATCCCCGCAATCGACCGCAACTCCAAGCTCTACAACCAGGCCCAGTCCTCAGCCACCATGGCATCACGGTCCCAGCTCCGCCCAACAGGCCAGCCAGCGAAGTCAGAGGCCGCGGATCTCTTTATCACCGTCGATCCTTAACCAAGACGACATCAATCCAAGAACCCTATTCCCCGCCTCAGAGCGGGGTTTTTTATGGACCCATACGCCTGAGCTGCTAAACGGTGATCGGAATGGGAAGATGGCGCACTTTCCATACCATCCGAAAGGATGAATTGTGAAGAATTGTGACCTCAATTGCAGAATTGTCACCCTCCAAATTTGATCCAAGAAATAGGCGGTGTATTATCTCCCCGCGACTCAAACCGGGTCGCACACAAGTCAGTAAGGTTGATCCTTCTGACCTGGCATCTTTGACAAGTGAATGACGACGAGCAGATACAGATGCACCAAGCCCACAGGCTTGGATGTAGACTGTATTGAGAAAATAACTAACGAACGAGAATCTCATTTATGCGTCTGAATGGTACCGATTGGATATTCACCAATCGGCTGATTGTCCTGTCCCTCGGCAGAGGAGGGCAGTCATTGACGGAACGATTTAAGTTACGATGCGTGCCAATCTTTACAGTAAGGCATGGATCGGCGCTTGGTCGGGTTGATCAAACCACAAAGGGCACATGGCGGATGACTTGGCGTCAAGAGGCGATGAAAGACGTTGGAACCTGCGAAAAGCTACAGGGAGCTGGTAACCAAGCTGTGATCTGTAGATATCTGAATGGGGAAACCCACCCGCAAGGGTATCGTATACTGAATGCATAGGTATACGAGGCAAACCTGGGGAACTGAAACATCTAAGTACCCAGAGGAAAGGAAAGCAATATGCGACTCCGTAAGTAGCGGCGAGCGAAAGCGGATAGATGTGAACCTACGAACACGAAGGAATGCGTGACCAAAGACGGTGAAAGTCCGGTAGTAGGGTGTAGCATCATAGCCCTCGATTAGGCTCGGGCTCGTGGAACCCGGGTTGAACATGGGAGGTCCACCTTCCAAGGCTAAGTACTCCTTGACGACCGATAGCGAAGAAGTAAAGTGATTGAAAGTTGAAAAGCACCCCTATTAGGGGGATGAAATAGTCCCTGAAACCATGTGCCTACAAGCGGTCGGAGCCCCACGGGGTGACGGCGTGCTTTTTGCATAATGAGCCCGCGAGTTAGTCTCAGTGGCGAGCCTAAGGTCTACCGGACCGGAGGCGGAGCGAAAGCGAGTCTGAATAGGGCGTATAGTCGCTGGGACTAGACACGAAACCCGTGTGATCTACCCATGGTCAGGGTGAAGGTGGGGTAAAACCTGCTGGAGGCCCGAACCCGTCAACGTTGAAAAGTTGTGGGATGAACTGTGGGGAGGGGTCAAAGTCCAATCAAACCGGGAGATAGCTTGTTCTCACCGAAATAACTTTAGGGTTAGCCTCAAGAAGCAACTATTGGGGGTAGAGCTACTGGATGCGTGGTGGGCCCGTCTAGGGTACCCCATGCAACCAAACTCCGAATACCAATAGCCAAG
>JGI24724J26744_10000033_pt1 | contig 146091 bp, 142 predicted proteins | sample Cruoilmetagenom7_FD_26744 | JGI IMG/M metagenome (IMG submission 26744) | reverse complement strand
GGCAACCGAGCCGCTCGACGGGATCAATGTGGCGGGCGGGGCGGGCTTCAGTCCCTTGACCGGCACAGCGGAGGATCTGAGCGCGCTGTCGCTGGACCTGCCGCCGCCGCGCGCCTGATCTCTTCAGACAGATCCACGACGGTCCCCGCCACAGGGCGACCGCCTGACCACGACCCAAAAGATGATGCACGCGCGGGCCACAAGGCCATGCCGTGATCCGGGAACCTTGATATGAAAACACCCATGATTGCCATGCTGGGCGCCGCTGCCGTTGCGCTGGCTGCCTACACTTTCACGCGCGACGACCCCGTAGAAGCGACCGATTTGCCTCAAATCGAGGGCCAGCCGATGGTCGCGGTCACACGTCCCGAAACCCTGACCGCTGAGGCGACAATGGGCAAACGTGCCTTTGACGCCACCTGCGCCGCCTGCCATGGCAACGATAGTGCGGGCAAGCTCGGCTCTGGCCCGCCGTTGGTTCACAAGGTCTACGAACCCTCGCACCATAGCGATATGGCGTTTGTTCTTGCGGTACAGAATGGCGTGCGGTCTCACCATTGGCGCTTCGGCGACATGCCGGCCCAGTCGGGCCTCACCAAGGCTGACGTGGCCGCGATCACAACCTATGTCCGCGAACTCCAACGCACCAACGGGATCAACTGAGGATGGCACGGTTTGCGATATCCCGGCGCGGCTTCTGCGCCAGCCTCGCCGCCGGTGCGGCATTCGGCCCGAGACCGCTCCGCGCGGCTGAGATGCCGGACCTGATGGCCGGCCCGACCTCTGTGCAGATTGCGCCCGAAGGCTACGGCAAAACCAATGTCTGGAGCTACGGCGGCACCATCCCCGGCACGCCCTTGCACGCCAGACAGGGGGAGCGTTTGCGGCGACGGCTGGTAAATGAACTGCCCGTCGCCACATCCGTCCATTGGCATGGCATCCGCATCGACAACGCGATGGACGGCGTCGCGGGGCTGACGCAGGACCCGGTCGCGCCGGGCGAGACGTTCGATTACGACTTCGTGCTGCCCGACGCAGGCACCTATTGGTATCACGCGCATACAAACTCGATGGAGCAGGTCGCGCGCGGCCTCTCCGGTCCTCTCATCATAGCCGAGGCCGCGTCGGATGCGCCCGACGTCGACCGGGACGAGGTCCTGATGCTGGACGACTGGCTGCTCAACCCCGAGGACGGCCAGATCGTGGACAATTTCGACAACGCCATGACGCTGAGCCACGGCGGGCGCATGGGCAACCTGATCGGCACGAACGCACGGTATGACTACACCTTGCCCGTCAAGACGAACGAGCGGCTGCGGCTGCGCCTCATCAACGCCGCCAACGCCCGCATCTTTGGTCTGCGGCTGGAGGGGGTGACAGGCTGGACAATCGCCCTCGACGGGATGCCGCTGGAGGAGCCCGAACCTTTGACGGGTCCGATCATCCTCGCCCCGGCACAGCGGATCGACCTGATTATCGACGTCACTGCCGATGAAGGCGACACGGCCGGAATACTTCGTCGCGACGATGAGGACACCTGGCGTCCGCAGGCGATCTTTCCCGTCCGGGGCCGCGCGTCAAAGTCAAAGCGTGCCGCGCCCTCGGCCCTGCCACCCAACCTCCGCATGGACATGCCCAACCTCGCCGATGCGCGTCCGCTGGATTTGCCGATGGAGGGCGGGGCCATGGGCCGGATGCGCGGCGGTCGAATGGGCGGTGGCATGATGGGCGCTCGTGATCTGATGCAAGCGGGTCAATTCTGGTCGCTGGCCGGTCAGATCGGTCTGGACGAAACACCCTTTGCCCGCCTGTCGCGCGGTGAACCCGCCCGCATGAAGATCACCAACGACACCGTCTTCCCCCACGCTATGCACCTGCACGGCATGCACTTTCGCACCATCGCCACCGATGGCACTCAGGGGCCGATGCGCGACACCGTGCTGGTCCTGCCAAACGAGAAGATCGAGATTGCCTTTACTGCGGATAATCCTGGCAAATGGCTGTTTCATTGTCACGTGCTGGGCCACGCGGCGTCTGGTATGACGACATGGATCGACGTGACTTAACCAACCCAAACAAGGATTCAAGCATGAAGAAACTCATTGCAATAACCACGCTGACCCTCGTGACCACCTCCGCGGTCTTTGCCCATAGCGGCGTGAAGGACGAACATGTGCTGGCGCGGATGAAAGGTATGTCAGCCCTCTCTGAGGACATGAAGATCATAGGCGGGATGGCCAAGGGCGAGGCCGCGTTTGATGCCGAGGCCGTCAACGACGCGCTGGCTCGCATGTCCGAGGAATCCGCCCGGATCGAAGGGCTGTTTGAAACACGCGCGGACGACCCGAAGTCCGAAGCCAGGGCGCTGATCTGGGAAGACTTCTCCGGGTTCACAGAAAGGGCCGATGACCTCACTAAAGTCACGGCCGGGCTCTCCGGGACAATCCAGTCGGAGGACGATCTGGGACCTTTGCTAAAGCAGGTCGGAAAATCGTGCAGCACCTGTCATTCGGATTATCGTGAATGATGCGCTCCGTTCTAGCCGGCCTATTGGTCTGCGGTATCTCGACGACCGGTGCAATGCCGGCCTTGGCGGATGATGAATTCGAGGGGCTTGATGTCACCCGAGGGGCAGAGCTTTATGCCGAGCAATGCGCCGCCTGTCACGGGGCCAATCTGGAAGGGCAGCCCGATTGGCGGCGCCCCGGTCCAGATGGCATCATGGGCGCGCCGCCGCATGACGTCACCGGCCACACCTGGCACCACGACACGCCGCTCCTGCTGGAATACACCCTTCTGGGCGGGCAGGCTGCGCTGGAGGCGCGCGGTGTCACCGGATTTGAAAGCGGCATGCCGGCCTTTGAAGAAGCACTGTCCGAGGACGAAGTCTTGACCATTCTCGCCTACATTCGATCCTCATGGCCCGAACACGCACAGGATATGCAATCGCAACGGACCCACGGCCTGGAACACCAGTAGCCAGCTCCTCAGAGGTGGTCATTTGTGCGATACTTGTGCAGGTGGCATTCAGCTGAAAGACAGCTCGTCTATCCGGATTCACCAGCATGGGGCTAACGGCCTAAAAAATTAGAGCGATCCGATTTCATGTGTCCTCCACGCGGCGGGCTGACCACCAGAGCCATGCGCTGGTGGATGCAATCGGGCGCCCGATCTTGATCAAACTGACCAACAGGCAGGCCCATGATGGACGTTCGCCGGTGGACGTGTTCGACAGTTTGAAAGCAGGCACGACATTGCTGGCCGACCGAGCTTACGAAATTGACGCCTCACGCCAAGCGCGCGTGGTGCCTGCGCCGACATCGCGCAATGCCCAACCGATTAAAACCTCCCCGCATCTGATCGAGGCGCGTATAGACTGCGCAATCACATCGAAAGGCTCTTTAGCACGCTCAAACGCCGTCGAGCAGTGGCACCCCGCTATAAAACGCGGCGATAACGCCCCCGCTTCCGTCCAACGCGCCCCACTGCGCATATGGCTGAGGACTTATGAGCGCTGATCTAGCGCATCAAGTCAGGCAGCTCTCCGGTCAGGCCCGCCGCCTCGCGGATGAACCGGCGGCGCAGGCCGGGCAAGGCGTTGACCGCGCCCATTCCAACATCACGCGCGACGCGCAACAGGGGGTTATCGCTGGAAAACAGCCGGTTAGAGAGGTCCGTTGTCAGCGCCAGCATGGCCGTATCGAACCGGCGCCATTCCTGATAGCGGCGCAGGACGTCGATCGCACCGATGTCTTCGCCACGCCTCTGCGCCTCACCCAGAACCTGTGCCAGCGCGCCTATATCGCGCAGCCCGGCGTTCAGCCCCTGCCCCGCGACAGGATGCATGCCGTGCGCCGCATCCCCGACAAGCGCGAGGCGATCCGCGACAAACTCATTCGCGATGCTGAGGGAGAGGGGGTAGGTGAACCGCTGACCCTCCAGCGAAATCTCACCGAGGAAATCACCAAAGCGGGGGCGCAGAACCTCAAGGTAATCCGCATCGCTCAACCCGTTGAAGGCGGCGGCGCGCTCGGCGGTTTCGCTCCAGACGATGGAGGACCTTTTGCCGGGCAGCGGCAGAATCGCCAGCGGGCCGGGCGGCAGGAACAACTGGTGCGCAATGCCGTTGTGCGGTTTTTCATGCGCAATCGCGCAGACGAGCGCGGTCTGACCATAGGCCCAGCCGGTGCGTTTGATTCCCGCCCGTTCGGCGGTGCCGCTGCTGCGGCCGTCACAGCCGATCAACAACCTCGTGCTGAGCGTATCCCCGGAGGAGAGTGTGACGCGGATGCCGGCGGCCTCGACGCTCTGATCGACGACGGTGTCGCTGTAGCGCAGGGTGACCAGGTCGTTTTCAGCCACGGCATCCATGAGGGCACGGCGCAGGTAGCGATCCTCGACCATGTGACCCATCGGGCCTTCCTCGATCTCCGCGTGATCGAAGTGCAACAGGAAGGGCGAGGGCGCCTCACCGGCGCGCCCGTCCGTGACCTTGATCTCCAGCATGGGCTGGCTGTTCTCACGGACCCGGTCCCAGACGCCGATACGATCCAGCAGCCTGACGGAGGCGAGCGCGAGCGCATAGCCGCGACCGTCGAAGTCGTCGTTTAGCCGGGTCTCGGGGGGGAGGGCATCCACGATGGTGACGCGCAGCCCGGCACGGGCGAGGGCAAGGGCTGTCGCCGGGCCGTTCAGCCCGCCGCCGACGATCAGAATGTCGCTGTCATATGTCATACTCAGGATTATGGTCCGCGCGGCGGGATTGTCCATGCGCCCCGCTGACGCTACCCTCGAGACAACGTCGGGGGATGACATCATGGACGAATGGCGATGGATGAGCGCGGCGGATCTGGGGCGCGGAATCGGGGCCGGGGGGATCGATCCGGTGAGCCTGACCGAAGTTTTTCTTGAGGCCATCGACGCCCACAAATACCGCGACCGCATCTATGCCCGCGTCACCCATGATCGCGCCCGTGCCGAGGCCAAGGCGGCGTCCGCCCGCGCGCGTGCCGGTACGCGGAAATCGCTGCTGGATGGCGTCCCGATCTCTTGGAAAGACCTTTTCGATACCGCCGGGACCGCCACCGAAGCCGGCTCTGCCTTGCTGAAGGGCCGCACGCCTATGGCGGATGCGCGCGTACTGGCGACGGCCTCGGCTTTTGGTCTTATCTGTCTGGGCAAGACACATATGTCCGAATTGGCTTTCTCCGGCATCGGTATCAATCCGTCGACGGAGACACCGCCCAACCGGCACGACCCGGCCTGGGTGCCGGGGGGATCGTCGTCGGGGGCGGCGACCTCGGTCGCGTTCGGACTCGCCGCCGCCGGGATCGGTAGCGATACCGGCGGCTCCGTGCGCATCCCGGCAGCGTGGAACGATCTGGTGGGGCTCAAGACGACCTCGGGCCGCTTGTCGCTGGAAGGGACCGTACCACTTTGCACCAGCTTTGATACTGTCGGCCCGCTTTGCCGTACGGTGGAGGACGCGGCGATCCTGATGGCGCTGCTCGAAGGCTCTACCCCGCCCGATTTGCGGAACGCGGGGCTGCGCGGCCTGCGCATCGGGGCGTTGCAGACCAGCATGTTCACCGACATCCGCGAGCAGCCGCGCGCCGCGCATGAGTCCGCCGTCGACCGGATGCGGCAGGCGGGCGCGGTGATCGAACCCTTCGACGCGCCCGAGGTCGATCTGGCCCTCGCCCAGGCCGGAGTCTTTGCCGCAGAGGCTTACGGTTTGTGGAAAGACGTCATCGAAGCCGCGCCGGACAAGATGTTCGCAGAGATTCTCGGGCGCTTCCGCTCGGGCGCCGGAATGTCCGCGCCCGAATTCGTCGCGGCGTGGAAACATATCGACGAGGCGCGCGCCGCCTGGTTGGCGCGCACCGCCGGATATGATGCTGTCATTGCTCCGACCGCGCCGGTCCTGCCGCCGGACGCGGCGCGCATGATGGAGGATCACGACTACTACGTCGGCGAAAATCTGATGGCGCTGCGCAACACCCGCGTGGCCAACATGTTCGACCTGGCGAGCCTGACCCTGCCGACCGGGGTGCCTGCTTGCGGCTTGATGTTGCTGGGAAAACCCTTTGGCGAAGAGGCCCTGCTGCGAATTGGCGTCGCGGCGGAAAAGGCGCTGACCTAAAAGCCACAAGCGACGCTTGGGATGGTCAGAACTCTGGACGCGGCATCTAGATTTGGGTAACTTCCGGGCAAACGGGGCGATAACGATCCCGACCTAGAGGCAGTTTCAGATGTTCCCCGAGCGGTTTTCGAACCTTCCGGCCTATGCGTTTCCGCGCCTTCGTGCGCTGTTGGACAGCCGTGCGCCCGGCGGTCCGGTCGTGAACATGACGATCGGCGAACCCCGGCACGGCTACCCCGAATGGGTCCCGCAGGTCCTCGCCGAGAATGTCGAGGGTTTTGCCAAATACCCGCCCAACGACGGCACCCCGGAGCTGCTGGAGGCGATTTCACAATGGATCGCGCGGCGCTACGGCGTGACAATCGGCGCGGACCGGGTGATGACGCTGAATGGCTCGCGCGAGGGGCTTTACAACGCCGCGATGGCCCTGCTGCCAGAGACGAAGGCAGGCAAGACGCCGACCGTTCTAATCCCCAATCCGTTCTATCAAGTCTACATGATCGGTGCGCTCTCCGCCGGGGCGGAGCCGGTCTTTATCCCCGCGACTGCGCAGACCGGCTTCCTGCCGGACTACGCCAGCTTGCCGGATGACGTGCTGGACCGCGCGACGGCCGCCTACATCTGCTCACCGTCAAATCCGCAGGGCGCGGTCGCGGATCGCGACTATTGGTGTGAGTTGATCGCGCTCGCTGAAAAGCACGATTTCACTATTTTCAGTGACGAATGTTATTCTGAGATTTACCGCAGCACCCCGCCTGTCGGCGCGTTGGAAGTCGCGGCAGAGATGGGGGCCGATCCAGAACGTATCGTCATCTTTCAATCCCTCTCGAAACGGTCGAACCTGCCGGGTCTGCGCGCCGGTTTCCTGGCCGCCGGACCAGAGAGCATCATCCGCTTGCGCCAGTTGCGCGCCTACTCCGGTACGCCGATCCCGCTGCCGCTGCAAAAGGTCGCCGAGCGCGCCTGGAACGATGAGACGCATGTGACCGAGAACCGCGCGCTTTATCAGGCGAAATTCGCTGAAGCCGACCGCGTGTTGAACGGCGTGCCCGGCTATCAAGGTCCCGAGGGCGGCTTTTTCCTCTGGCTGCCGGTGGCGGACGGTGAACAGGCCGCGCTGGACCTGTGGACCGAGACAGGCATCCGGGTCCTGCCCGGCGCCTACCTGAGCCGGGAAGTTGACGGCGAAATTCCCGGAAAACCCTACATCAGGGTCGCAATGGTGACCCCAAAAGAAGAGATGGCGCAGGCGTTGATCACCCTGCGAAACCATCTTTACCAATAAGGACGAGGCAAAATGGCATTTCAGACACGTGGCGGAGACCCTTTGTTCGATAGCGACATGCAGGCAACCATCGAGAAACGAGGCAAGGAATTGGCCGGCTTTGTGCTGATGCTGGCTGGCGGATTGGCCGCCATGCTGATCGCCTCGTATACGCCCGAAGACCCCTCGTGGCTGTCCGCGCATGATGCCGCTGTGCAGAACTGGCTGGGCCGCTACGGCGCTGCGATTGCCGCGCCGCTCTACATGGTGATCGGGGCCGGCAGCTGGGGTGTCGCGATTGTTCTCTTTGCCTGGGGCCTGCGCCTGGCGACGCATACCGGCGCTGAGCGCGCCATCGGGCGGCTGATCTTTGCCCCGATCTGGATCGCGCTCTTGTCGATCTATGCCTCGACGATGGTACCGGATCAGGACTGGTCGAACCGCTTTGGCATGGGCGGGTTGTTCGGCGACACGGTGCTGGGCACCTTGCTGGGTGTCGCGCCGGTCGCCCCGAGCTTTACCCTCAAGCTGATCGCATTGGGCTTGGCCGCGCCGGTGATCGCTCTCGCCATCTATGTCATGGGGTTTTCAGCTCGCGAATTGCGTCAGGTGGCGCGTATCCTGTTGATCGGTGTCATCATGATTTACGCCGGGATTGCGCGGCTGGCCGGAAAAGGTGCAGTCGGGGCGTTAAAGTCAGCCTCCAGACTTCAGGAAGCGCAACAGCAACGCCGCAGCCGACGGCGTGCCGAGGCCGAAAAGGATCACTACGACGCAAGCTCCGCCTATCAACACGGGGAGCAGGAGGAATGGAGCGCTGCGAATGACGACCATTGGGCCGCGCCGGAACCGAGCCTGACCGCCCCGGCACGCGTCGGCATCATGGGGCGTCTGCCGTCCCTGATGCGCCGCGCAGAGCCTGAAATAGAGGTGTTGCCCGAACCCGAACTGATCGACGAAGCGATGATCCTGGACGACGACCAGGATGACGCCGTCGCACCGGGAGACGATCGGATCAAAGCCCGTATCGCTGAGATCGTACGCTCGCGAGGCGGCGCACCAGAGCCGGCAGTCCAGGAGGAAAAACCCCTGACTCGTGGGCTTGGCCATGGCCCTGCACCGCTGGTTTTCAACCCCCAGAACCGCGCGGAACCGCCGCTGACAGCCCCGCCTTCGCCGCCTCGGCCGGTCGAACCGCCCCTGACGGCCGCGCCGCGCGTCGCCCCCGATGCATCGCGAGCCATCCAGCTGCAAAGGCCGCCCAAGGGTCACGCCCATGCCGACGCGCCAGCGCCGCAACCGCAAGCCCCTGCGCCCGCGGCCCCCACTGCAACAGAGGCCGCCTATGCGGATCGTCATGCTGCCTACAGCGCGGGTGACGACGACGCCTATGATGACGATAACATCTTTCTTGAGGACGGAACCTACCCCGATCCGACCCCCCTGCCCCGCCCGGCCTCGACCCTGCCGGTGGCCGAACCGCGCAGAAACGTCGTTCAGCACAGCCCGCGCAAGGCGATTACCCCGTCGACCCGCGCCAAGCTGGAAGCGCAGCCGAGCCTGCAATTCGAGGAATCCACCACAGAGTTCGAGCTGCCTCCGCTGAACCTGCTGTCGGACCCCAAGCACGTCGAGCGTCACATCCTCAGCGACGATGCGTTGGAAGAGAACGCCCGCATGCTGGAAAACGTGCTGGACGACTACGGCGTTAAAGGCGAGATCGTCTCGGTCCGCCCCGGCCCCGTCGTGACCATGTACGAGCTGGAGCCCGCGCCGGGCCTCAAGGCATCACGCGTTATCGGTCTGGCAGATGACATCGCGCGGTCGATGTCCGCTCTCTCGGCGCGTGTCTCGACGGTTCCGGGCCGGTCCGTCATCGGGATCGAGCTGCCGAACGAAAAGCGTGAAATGGTGTCTTTCCGCGAGATCCTCTCCACCCGCGAATACGGCGACGGCAATCAAAAGCTGCCGCTCGCGCTCGGCAAGGATATCGGCGGCGACCCGATAGTCGCAAACCTTGCCAAGATGCCTCACCTGCTGATCGCAGGCACGACCGGCTCGGGCAAATCCGTCGCGATCAACACGATGATCCTGTCGCTGCTCTACAAGCTGACGCCAGATGATTGCCGGTTGATCATGATCGACCCAAAGATGCTGGAACTGTCGGTTTACGACGGCATTCCGCATCTGCTCTCCCCCGTGGTAACGGACCCTAAGAAGGCTGTTGTGGCCTTGAAATGGACCGTCGGCGAGATGGAAGAACGCTATCGCAAGATGTCCAAGATGGGCGTGCGCAACATCGACGGCTACAACAGCCGCGTCGCCGACGCCCTGTCGCGCGGAGAGATGTTCAGCCGTACGGTGCAGACCGGGTTTGACGACGAAACCGGCGATCCGGTGTTCGAGACCGAGGAGAGCGTGCCGCAGAAAATGCCCTATATCGTCGTGATCGTCGACGAGATGGCCGACCTGATGATGGTTGCGGGCAAGGAGATCGAAGCCTGCATCCAGCGTCTGGCCCAGATGGCGCGTGCCTCGGGCATCCACCTGATCATGGCGACGCAGCGACCCTCGGTCGACGTCATCACCGGCACGATCAAGGCGAACTTCCCCACGCGAATCTCCTTTCAGGTCACCTCCAAGATCGACTCGCGCACAATTCTGGGCGAGATGGGCGCGGAGCAACTGCTGGGCATGGGCGACATGCTCTACATGGCCGGCGGGGCAAAGATCACCCGCTGCCACGGCCCTTTCGTCTCGGACGAGGAAGTCGAGGAAATCGTCAACCATCTCAAGGCTTTCGGCCCGCCGTCCTATCTGGGTGGCGTGGTGGATGGCCCGGACGAGGACAAGGCCGACGATATCGACCAAGTGCTTGGCCTCAACACCGGCGGGAACACCGACGGCGAGGATGCGCTATACGACACGGCAGTTGCGATCGTGGCGAAGGATCGCAAGTGCTCCACCTCCTACATCCAGCGCAAACTGGGCATCGGCTACAACAAGGCTGCGCGTCTCGTCGAGCAGATGGAGGATAACGGGCTGGTGACCCCGGCGAACCATGTTGGCAAACGTGAGATTCTGGTGCCCGAGCAATAGGCTCGGGCCGGGGAGGCGCGTCACGGAACTCTGCCGGGAATGTGAGCGTTGGCCTCTGGTACAGTCCCGAACCAGAGCCTAAATTCACCTTATGAAAACGCTTCGTATCCTGGCCGCTTCGGCCCTGACCCTCGCCTTGGCCGCACCGGCCTGGGCCGAGAAATTGCCACTGAACACGCTGTCATCCTACCTCAACAGCATGAAGACGGCGCAGGCCAAGTTTACCCAGATCGCCGCTGACGGCTCGGTCTCGACGGGAACGCTATATATCAAGCGCCCCGGAAAGATGCGGTTTGAGTATGATCCACCGACCAAGTCGCTGGTCATCGCAGATCACGGCGCAGTCGGTATCTTTGACGCGAAAGGCGATGCCTCGCCCGAAACCTATCCGTTGAACCGTACGCCGCTGAACATCATTCTGGCGGCGAATGTTGACCTTAGCCGTGCGCGGATGGTCACTGGTCATAGTGAGGACGGGCCCTCCACAATTGTGAAGGCGCAGGACCCGCAACATCCGGAATACGGCCACATCGAGCTGAAGTTCACCGGAAATCCGGTTCAGTTGCGGCAGTGGGTGGTGCATGACGACTCAGGGAGCGCGACCACCGTGGTGCTGGGAGACCTGAAAACCGGGATGCCGCTGCAACAGAGGCTCTTTAACTTCAAGGACGGCGTTCCGCGGGATCACTGACGCCTACTTGTAGCGGCAGTTCACCAGTTGGGTGCGGTACAGTTCGGACCGCGCCGCAACCCGCTGCGTCACTGCGATCAGCCAGCCCTTCTTCTTCCAGGTGCCGCGCGCATAGCCCGAGCGACCGTCGTGATAAGCGAGATACTGGTTGGTGACGTCCCACAGCGGAATGCCGAGGCTGTCGCGCGTTTTGGTCATGTACCAGCCCATGAAGTCGGTCGCGTCGTCGATATCGGTGCGTTTGGCGCGACGGTTATTAGTTTCCTGAACATATTCGTCCCAGGTGCCATCCAACGCCTGACTATAGCCAAACGCCGAGGATTGCCGCCCCATCGGAATAATCCCCAGCGCGTAGCGGTGCGGGGTCCGGGCGTCGCCGTCGAATTTGCTCTCCTGATGGATCATCGCCATCATCACATGCGTNGGCACGCCGTATTTACGTTCGACNCGGCGNAAGGCNCGGGCGTAGGGCTTGCGTTCTTGCAGCAACAGGCAGGCGTTTTCAAGATTGCGCGGTGAGTCCTTGGGACCGCCACCACATGATGCCACGATCATCAGGATCACGGCGGCGCTCAGCGCTCGTATCATCTGCCTATGCCTCTTTGGTTCTGTGTCTGACGCACTTTGGCTGAATCGTAACAAATTAACCGCCCTGGGTGAACTCACAAATTCGCCAGATCAAAGCAAAACGGCAAGAATCAATGGGATTGCGGCGACGGATAGCAAGGTTGAGACCACCACGAGGCTCGCCACCGCCTGTGAATCCGCCCCGTATTTCTCGGCCAGCAGGTAGGACGTTACGGCAACGGGTGTCGCGACCTGCAGGACCAGCACGGCAAAAGCGGTTTCGTCCAGATCAAAGAAGCGCCCGACCCCCCAGGCGATCGCGATGCAGATCACCAGTTTCGCGACGGCCATCGCAACTGCCTTGGTCATGCTGCCCGGTGACAGGCGCGCAACCGCGACGCCAAGCGTAATCAGCATCATCGGAATCGCCATCTGTCCAATCAACTCAAGCGTGTTCGTCAAAAATACCGGCGTGCGCCATCCCTGCCACAGGAACAGACCACCCAAAAGGGTTGCCCAGACCAGCGGTTCCTTGACCGCCTTCATCGCCGATCCGCCGCCAGACGTGATCCAAATCCCGTAGGTGAACGACCAAATCGCCATAACAGCAAAGACCACGACTGCATAACTCAGCCCGACATCACCAAAGGCGAACAGCGCCAGCGGCAGGCCAAGGTTGCCCGTATTGCCGAAAATCAGTGGCGCTTGATACGTGCGTTGGTTATATCCCAAGAGAGCGATAAGACCGGCCACAACCAGCGTGAGCACGGCGTAGGACACAACCGAGGCGAGTGAAAGGGCGGTCAGCGCAGCGGGGTCAATTTCGGCCTGCATCAGCGCCACGAAAATCAGGCAAGGCACCGAAAGGGTCATCGCGAGGCGGGTCACGAATTCGACGCGATATTCAAAACCCGCCTTCACCCAGGCGAAACCAATGGCGGCCAGCAGAAACACTGGCGCCACAATTTCGAGCACTGTAAAGGCAAGGTTCACAGAGTGTTTCCTTAATTTTCCGTTACACGATTGGACATTACGAGGATCATATTGGTAGTAGTGGCGTAAGGGGGCCGCAAGCCGATGTTAAAAACACGCGCGAAATATTATCTGGGCCAGGTCGTCCGGCATAAGAAACATCCCTTTCGAGGGGTGGTTTTTGATGTGGATCCCGAATTCAGCAACACCGAGGAATGGTACGACGCGATTCCGGAGGACAGCCGTCCCTCGCGCGAACAGCCGTTCTATCACCTGCTGGCCGAAAATGACCAAAGCTATTACGTCGCCTATGTCTCTGAACAGAACCTGATCGCGGATTATTCCGGCGAACCGGTGGACCATCCCGATATTCCCGACCTGTTCGGTCCGTTCGAGGACGGCTCTTACCCGCTGCACTTCCAGATGAACTGAGCACGAAGGCGGAGGTGCCTTGCCCGTGCCTCGTCTGTCTCATCAGCCATCAATCTCGACCTAGAGCCTAGTAGCCGATCGCGCAGCCATCCTTGCGCGAATCCGACCCCGCTTCGAGAAATCCACTGTCATGGAGCCTGATTGCCTGCCCGCCGCCGATTGCCTTTATGGGCACTTCGACCCTGTGGCCCATGTCGGCCAACTCCTGCCGTACCTCGGGAGTATAGCCCCGCTCTACGCTCAACAGGTCGGCCTCGGCAAAGGCACGAGGGGCATCAACAGCCTCCTGTGGGTCCATCCCGAAATCGACGATATTGGACAGGAACCGAGCGTGTCCGCAGGCCTGATAGGCGCCGCCCATCACGCCGAAGGGCATGATCACCCGCCCGTCCTGTTTCAGCATGCCAGGAATGATCGTGTGCATGGGACGCTTGCCCGGCGCCATCTCGTTGCCATGGCCGGGGCTGAGGGAAAACCCCGTCCCGCGGGAGTGCAGCATGATGCCGAATTTATCCGTGCAGATGCCCGAGCCAAAGCCGTGGAACAGTGAGTAGATCAGTGAAACGGACATGCGATCCCGGTCCACCACCGTGATGTAGATCGTATCCTTGTGAACCATCCCGGCGGTGGCGCCGATGCGCGCCGTCGCCCGTTTCGGGTCGATCAGCGCGGCCAGCTTGCGTGCCGTATCGGGGTCAAGCAGATGGTCCAGTCGACGCATGTGATCGGGATCCGAGATGAAGCGGTTGCGCGCGTCATAGGCGAGACGGGTCGCCTCGGCCTCGATGTGCACACGCTGGGTGCCGACTGGGTCCATCGACGCGATGTCGAACCGGGCCAGAATATTGGCCAACAGAATAGCGGCGGCGCCCTGTCCGTTCGGGGGATGCTCCCACAGCTCCATGCCGTGATACTCCCCGTGGATCGGATCTGTCTGCATGCCATGATGCGCGGAGAGATCGCTGGCCTCCTGCGGTCCTCCGGCGGCTTGCAGGGTCGCGATGATGTCCTCGGCCACCTCGCCCTCGTAAAAGGCCGCCGGACCCTCCTTGGCCAGACGGCGCAGCACCTCGGCCTGACCGGGCAAGGTCAGGCGATCGCCGGGTTGGGGGACCCGGCCCCAAGGGACAAAATGATTGCGCGCGGCGCCCTTCAGTTTGTTATCCAGCAGCATGTAGTCGTGCACCGCACGCGGCGCCATCGCCACACCGCTCTCGAAATAGTGAATCGCGGGCCGGAGGACCTCGTCCATCCCCTTGCGGCCCCAAAGCGCGTTCATCCGGAAAAATCCGTCCACTGCGCCCGGCACGGTGACGGCCAGAGGATCGCTCTCCGACACACTGTCGAGTCCGCGATCACGCAGAGCCTGCGCATCCGCCTTTGCGGCGGCCTTGCCCGACCCGTTAAAGCTGACCACATCCTCCGTCCCCGCTGGCGAGATCAGCGCAAAGCAATCCCCGCCCAGCCCGCACATCGCCGGTTCGCATACCCCCAGCAGGACCGCGCCCGCGATGGCGGCGTCCAACGCGTTGCCGCCATCCTTCAACACCTGGACCGCCGCTTCGGCCGCGATGGGGGAGGAGGTCGCGCAAACGCCGTTCTCGGCCCATACGGGCGAACGGCCGGGAAGGTGGAAATCGCGCATGGTAAACTCCGGTTCAGGCGTGTGACCGGCATCATAGAGATTTAGGGAGGAGGGGGAAGTTAGTCCTCGGCGCCGCGCACTGGGTGGGGGCTGGTAAACGCGACGCCGAGGGAAGCCATGCAGCTACCCTTACTGTATCGCCTTGGTTTTGGGCGACGGTTGGGTCGCATTCCGGCTTTTTCGGGATGTTTTGGAGGTTTCACCGGGAGAATTCGCCTTATTTCAGCTAATTGACTGCGAATTGGAAACGATTGTTGTCCCTTAGAGTGCAATTCGAGCGTTGGCCCATGATTGATTACGTCGCCGAAACGATGCGCTTGGCGGCGACTGGACGCCGCTAATGACGGTCGGCTATGCAGCTCGTGACCCGAGGGATCAAAAGATGCCCATAGGTCAGCGGAGAATCCGCAGGAGCAACGGGTGCTGAAATGAAGGTGGACTACAAGACACTGGCCAAGACCGTTCACGCATTGACCGAAGGCGAGACCGACACGGTCGCATTGATGGCGACCGTGGCCTGCGAGGTGCATCATGCGGACGAGCGGTTCGACTGGACGGGGTTTTACCGCGTCACGGGCCCCGGCATGCTCAAGATCGGCCCTTATCAAGGCGGTCACGGGTGCCTGCAAATCCCTTTCGAGCGGGGTGTTTGCGGTGCGGCGGCCCGCAGTGGCGAGGTTCAGCTGGTCGCGGATGTCCATGCCTTTCCCGGTCATATCGCCTGCGCCTCCTCTACCCGGTCGGAGCTGGTGATTCCGGTACGTGATCAGGCCGGCGCGCTCATCGCGGTCTTTGACATCGACAGCGATCGGGCGGATGCGTTTACCATGACCGATGCCAAGGCCCTCTCCGGCATCCTGACTGCGACCTTCGCGCGCGCCTGACCCGGCCCGAGCCATGGTCACGCGCGGAACACCGGGGTAAGGGAAGGCATGAGCGACGCCTACACCCCGCCCGACACCCCCTTGGACGTGGTCCATGAGGATCACGAGATCCTGCTGCTGGACAAGCCTGCGGGCCTTTTGTCCGTCCCCGGCAAGGGGGAGCATCTGGCCGACTGCCTGCTAACCCGCGCGCAAGCGGCCTTTCCCACGGCGCTGCTGGTGCACCGGCTGGATCGCGACACTTCGGGGATCATGGTGTTCGCGCTGACCCCGCATGCGCAGCGTCACCTCGGGCTGCAATTCGAACACCGCCGCACGAAGAAGACCTACGTCGCCCGCGTTCATGGCAAGTTGGAGCCCAAGACCGGCACGGTCGATCTGCCGCTCTGCGCCGATTGGCCGAATCGCCCGCGTCAGATGGTTGACCACGAAAACGGTCGCGCGGCCCAGACCGATTGGCGTGTGCAGCGATATGTCGAGGGCGAAACCCGCGTCCGTCTCATGCCACGCACGGGACGGTCACATCAGTTGCGCGTTCACATGCTGGCGCTTGGCCATCCGATACTGGGGGATCCGTTCTATGCCGAAGGGAAGGTTCGGGATTATCCCCGGATGATGCTGCATTCCGAGGAGTTGCGCCTGTTGCATCCGGATGGCGGCAAGGGGATGTCGTTTCGCGCGCCAGCGCCGTTCTGAGGGGTTCGAGGCATCGAGGGTGCGCAGCCCGGTCTCTATTGAGGATGTTTTGCAACGAGATGTCAGACCTTCAAAATGCGGTCCGTCAGGTTGCGCCGGTCTGCGACGATGGGGGCGATGATCCGATCGAGGTCAGGGTTAGACTGCGTCAGGAGGGCGACCTCGTCGAGCCGGTTCGCCGCGATCAGGGACAAAACCGCCTCGTCGAGCCTGTTTTCAGTTGTTCGGGGCAACCTTGTGACGGCTTGCAAGTGTTCAGGCAACCCATCAGGTAAGCCCTGGCGCAGCTCCGCCTCGGGCGCCTCGGTTTCGACAAAGGTATAGAGGCCAACGCCCTTGCCCGGCAGCGCGAAGGCGCAGGTGTAATACGCGCGCACATCCGGGCGATCCAGCGCTTGGCCGATGATCGGGCCGTCGCGCTCCAGTCGATCCTCGGTCCCCTCACCGTCAGACCAGTTGAGCAGACGCCGCGTGACATAATTGTAGAGCGGCTTGGCCGTTGCCATCCAGATGCGCGCGGGCAGTGCCTTGCGGTTCAGCATCGCATGTTCGGCGCGTGTCAGCAGGTCAGGCGCATAGGCGCGCTTCTGTTTCAAGAGGTGGCGCAGGTCCTCTCGCGCCATTGTACGGAACAGCGCGCCGCGGCGGCGATGCACCGAGGCGAGTTGAAAGTCGATCACCGCCGCGCGTCCATCGGGCGTCATGAGCCAGTTCTGCGGCTTGGCGATGTCGTTATGCGTGACGCCCCGCCGACGCATCTGACGTAGCAGGCGTTTAGCATCGCGGTAGAACGCGGCATCGGAGGGTTTGGCGAGTTGTAGCGGCGTCCCATCGGACCAGTCGCGCAAGATGCCTTTCCGACTGGCGGTCAACAGTGTGGGGCAGCCCTCGATCCCCCGAACGGCACGCAGGGCCTTTGCCTCCCGACGCGCCAGAAACCACGCGATCGGGCGCGACCAGAATGGCAGCGCGTCCAGCTTGCGAAGCGCCAGGCGACGCTCGGGCTGATCGGCAAGATGCCCCGAGATCGTCTCGGAAAAGGCGTCGCGCTTCAACACGGTGACGGGAATGAATTCGGGGTCGGACAAGGTTGGGACCTGACAGGATCTAGGGGTCGGCAGTCCGTGCCATCTAGCAGGCGGAGCGATGCGCAGGCAATCTCTGCTGTGCGCATCGTTGGAAATGACAAACGGCGCGGGAGCGGATCCCGCGCCGTTTAGCGGTGTGTTCGACCCAAAGGCCGATCAGGCGGTTTTTGCGTCCCAACCCGAGACGGCCTTGACCTCCATGAAGTCTTCCAGACCCCAGACGCCGCCTTCGCGTCCCTGGCCAGAGGCTTTCATGCCACCAAAGGGCGATCCGGCCCCGCGTGACTGACCATTCATCTCAACCATGCCCGACCGCAGGGATTGCGCCACGCGATTGGCCCGCTCTGCGTCCTGCGTCTGGACATAGTTCGTCAGGCCATAAGGCGTATCGTTGGCAATCTCGATGGCCTCCTCTTCGGTATCGAAGGGGATCATCGTCAGGACCGGACCGAAAATTTCCTCGCGCGCGATGGTCATCTGGTTGTTGGCGTCCGCAAAGACCGTCGGTTTGACGAAAAAGCCCCGGTTCAGACCATCAGGGCGCCCGGTGCCGCCGGCGATGAGTCTTGCGCCTTCATCAATGCCCTTCTGGATCAGGGACTGGATCTTGTTGAACTGCGCTTCATTGACGACAGGTCCGATATGACGCCCGGACTCGTGCGCGGACCCGACCGTCACGGCACTGGCGAGGGCGGCCGCTTCTTCGACGGCAGCGTCGTAGCGGTCACGCTGAACCAGCATCCGCGAGGGCGCGTTGCACGACTGCCCGGTGTTGTTCATCATGTGCATGACGCCGCGCTTGACCGCAGTGTCATCGGCATCGGCAAAGATGACGTTTGCGCCCTTTCCGCCGAGTTCCAGGTGTACCTTCTTCAGGGTCGCCGCCGCGTTTTTCGAGATCGCAACGCCTGCTCGGGTCGATCCCGTGAAGGAAACCATGTCGACATCCTCATGTCCCGTCAGCGCGGTCCCGACACCGGCACCATCGCCGTTGACGAGGTTAAAGACCCCGGCGGGCACGCCAGCCTCATGCATGATTTCGGCGAAGAGCATGGCGCTCAACGGGCTTTCTTCGGAGGGTTTCAAAACCATGGTGCAACCAGCGATGAGCCCCGCGATCACCTTGAGCGTGACCTGGTTCATCGGCCAGTTCCACGGCGTGATCATCGCGCAGACGCCGAACCCTTCGTAGATGATCCGGTCGTTTGGCGCATGATCGCCCAGCGGGCGAACAAACTGAAACGATTTGGCCGCGTTGATGAAATTCTTGGTGTGCGCGAAACCAGCGCCCCACTGCTGCGCCTTGGCCATGTCGATCGGGGCGCCCATCTCGGTTGAGATCGCCGTGCCCATATCGTCCTGTCGCGCAGCGTAGAGATCGAGGAATTTTTCTGCGTAGGCGATCCGTTCCGCGGGGTCGCGCTTCATCCAGGCAGGGAAGGCTGCCTTGGCTGCCGCAACCGCCTTGTCGACGTCCGCGCCCGAACCGAGCGATATGGTGGCACAGGGTTCCTCGGTCGAGGGGTCGATGACCTGATGATCATTGGCGGTGACGGGATCGACCCACTCACCATTGATGTAAAATTGGCGTTTCTCGATCATGATGCTCTTCCTGATAACGTTCTTGAGGGGGATTATTCCGCAGTGCGGTTTTAGCGTCCCGCCGACTTTCCGGCACTCTTTCACTCCGCCTGCTGGCTTGCAAGGCGGGGGGTGTAAAGTCGCCCCGCTACGTCTAAATAGGGTGCCAAGGCGGCAGACCCAACCGCCTACCCATATTACGGAGAACGACATGGCATTGCGTATCAATGAGACCGTACCGGATTTCAAAGCAGAGACCGACCAAGGCACCATCCAGTTCCACGACTGGATCGGCGACAGCTGGGCGATCCTTTTTTCCCACCCCAAGGATTTCACCCCCGTTTGCACCACCGAATTCGGTGCGGTCGCCCAATTGGCTGACGAATGGGAAAAGCGCGGCACCAAGGTGATCGGGATTTCGGTCGATGGAGCCGAAGATCACAAGAAATGGAAAGGCGACATCGAAAACTACGCCGGAACCAAAGCCGGATTTCCCATCATAGCGGACAAGGATCTGGCGGTTGCTAAGGCCTATGACATGCTGCCTGCCGAAGCTCACCTACCCGAAAAAGCGACCCCCGCGGATAGCGCCACCGTGCGTGCGGTGTTCATCATCGGCCCCGACAAGAAGCTGAAGCTCTCGATGACTTATCCGATGACCATTGGTCGCAACTTCGGTGAAGTTGTCCGGGCGCTGGACGCTTTGCAAGCGACCTACGAGGTGCCCCTGGCAGCGCCCGCCAACTGGACGCCGGGCGAGGATGTGATCGTCGCGCTTTCGCTCAACGACGAGCAGGCCGAGGCGAAATACGGTAAGCTCGACAAGAAGCTGCCTTACCTGCGGTTTGCCAAAGCGCCCAAATAACCCAAGGTCAGAGCCTTTGACCGGCCCCCGCCGCGCCGTGGGGCCGGTCCTGTTCCAACGACACGCCTGATTAGGGCCAGAGTTTCTCTGCCCGGAAATCCGGTGGGATCGAGTCTCGGCCCTCCAACACCAGATCTGCCATGACCTGGCCTACCTTTGGCGCCACGCCGAACCCGATTTTGAAGCCACCGTTCGCGATGTAGTGACCCGCCCTGCCCGGCCAGGCGCCCAGCATGGGGGCCCGGCTGCGCGCGCGAGGTCGCACGCCAGCCCAGGTCGCGACGACCTCAGCGCCGCGCAGCGCGGGCACGGCGTCGCGGGCCTGGGAAATGACGCCGGTTAGCGCCTCATCAGTTGTATCGCCGCGCGTATAGTCCCGTTCGCTCGTCGAGCCGATCGCGACGGTACCATCGCCATGCGGGACCACATGAATCCCGCTCGCAAAAACTTGCGGCGCTTCGGTCGCGCTGAATTGCAACAGAGCCGCCTGACCTTTGACGCCGGTTCCGATCATGCGTCCCGCGTTGCGGCCCATTTCCTCGAGCCCCGAAACACCGGTCGCATGGATCACCACGCCCTGTTCCGAACCGTCAGTGATTACATCGCAACCGCAGATCCGCAGAGCCTCGGCCAGTGCAAAGCTGGCTTTGCGTGGATGCACACGCGCGCTCAACGTATCGTGGATGAACAGGCCTGTGGGGCTGATCGGTGCGAACGCGCCTGGGACCTCGGTGACCCACCATGTCGCAGCCTCGCCCCATAGCGCGCGCGCGGTAATTTCCCGCGCTCGTGCCAAATCACAGGCATGATGGTCAGCCAGGGGCTGCAAGCGTCCGGTTCGCGCGTAGCCGGTGGAAAGCCTCGATTTAGTCTCTATTTCCTGCCACCAATCAGCCGCCATCAAGAGACTGTCGAGCTGAAAGGCCTTCTTCTCGTTCCAATTCTCCGGGACATGGGGGGCAAGCGCGCCGACCACCCCGCCTGACGCACCTGCGGCCACCCCACCGGGGTCAATGATCTGCACCTTGGCGCCGCGCTGCACACAGGCCCAGGCACAGGACAGACCAAAGATTCCTGCCCCGCGTATGGTTACGTCGATCCCGGTCATAGCCGCCTTGTCATCCCGCACCTTCCGCTACATGGTGCCCGCGCACCGCCACGGCGGTATCTAGAGGATCCGTCTATGTCCGGCCAGCCCACATGCCCCCACGAGCCCGAGCTAACCTGGCGCGAAGGGAAGACCCCGGTATCGGCCCGCTTTGATGATCCATATTTCAGCCTCGAAAACGGTTTGGAAGAGACTGAACATGTGTTTCTGGCGGGCAATGATCTGCCCGCGCGGTTCTGCAAAGGGTTTCATATCGCCGAACTCGGCTTTGGAACGGGCCTCAACCTGTTGGCCGCCCTCAGGGCTTGGCGACAAAGGGGCGTCACCGGGCCGCTGCGTTTCACGACCTTCGAAGCCTTTCCCATGGCCGCTGATGACATGATCCGGGCGCTATCCGCTTTTCCCGAGGTATCCGAGATCGCAACCGAACTGGCCCCCTTTTGGGGCGAAGCGCGGATCACCCTGCCCGACCTCTGGCTTAACATCGTGCAGGGAGACGCCCGCGAGACCCTGCCGACATGGACGGGTCGCGCTGATGCATGGTTTCTGGATGGCTTCGCCCCGGCGAAGAACCCTGAACTATGGGCACCCGATCTGATGCGCGCTGTGCACGACCATACGAAACCCGACGGCACCGCAGCGACCTACACCGCTGCGGGCCATGTCCGCCGCGCGTTGTCGGACGCCGGATTTGATGTCGTGCGGCACCCAGGCTACGGCCGCAAACGTCATATGACCAAGGCGATAAAAACATGACAGAACAGAACACCCGCCTCGGCATCCTGCTGATGATTACCACGACAATCGTGTTTGCGGTGCAGGACGGAATCTCACGTCATCTGGCGGCGGATTATCCCGTGCCGATGATCGTGATGGTCCGATATTGGTTCTTTGCGATTTTCGTCATGGTGGTGGCCAGCCGACAGGCGGGCGGTATCGTCAACGCCGCGCGGACCCAGCAGCCGTTTCTGCAGATTTTTCGCGGCGCGCTCTTGGCCGCGCAGATTTGCATCGTAATCGTGGCCTTCGACCGGCTGGGTCTGGTCGAAACCCATGCGATTTTTGTTTGTGCTCCGCTTCTGGTGGCGGCGTTGTCAGGCCCTATCTTAGGTGAATCCGTCGGATGGCTGCGCTGGTCGGCGATCGGCGTCGGCTTTATCGGCGTGCTGATCATCCTGAGACCGGGCTATGGGGTGTTTTCGCCCGACGCGCTGATACCTTTGACCGCCGCTTTGATGTTCGCCACTTACGTCTTGCTGACGCGCTTTGTCTCGCGTCGCGATTCCTCGGCCACCTCGTTCTTTTGGACAGGCGTGACCGGCGGCGTGTTGATGACAATGGTGGGAATCTGGACGTGGACGCCGATGTCACCGACTGCGTCGATCTGGTTGGCTTGCCTCTGCGTGACCGGGGCGCTGGGGCATTACCTATTGATCCGCACCTACGAGATCGCCGAAGCGAGCGCGGTTCAACCCTTCACCTATTTCCAACTGGTCTTTGTCGCGATCATCGGGATGAGTGTCTTTGACGAGACCGTGGAGATCAATGTCGCGATCGGCGCCGTAATCGTCATTGCCGCAGGTCTATTCACCCTCTGGCGCGAACGCAGAAAGGGTTGAGCCGGACAATTCCTGACTGAAGGGGATCGGCAAGGGCGGCTGCCCCAGTCGGGCGCGATAGATTGGCAGGCTCTCGGCCACCCGTTGCACGTAGTTTCGCGTCTCGCGGAACGGGATATGTTCTACCCAGTCAACTGCGTCAACGGTATCGAACCGGGGATCGCCAAACAGCGCCGACCATCTTGTCGCCCGCGACGGCCCGGCGTTGTAACCCACCGACATCAGCATAACGTTGCCATCAAAATCACGCGCCAGCTTTGCGAGGTAAGCAGAGCCTAAACTGGCGTTATATGCCCAGTATCCCAACCGATCAGACACGCCGTCGGTATCACCCACGACCCTCGCCATGGCTGCGGCAGTGCGCGGCATCAGCTGCATCAGACCGCGTGCCCCGACATGCGAAGTCACGGCGGGATCAAATTCGCTTTCACGTCTTGCGATTGCCAGAGCCATTTCCATGGAAATCGGCAGCTTCATCTCGACCATCGGATGCAGCGCGTAATAATGCCGGGGGATCACGATACCGCGGCTGGCGGCGGCCTTGCCCAGCATGATCTCCAGATGCGGATCGCCAAACTCCTCGACCATGCGGCCAAGGCTGTGGATCTCGTCTTCGGTGACGGTCGCTACCAATTGTTTGAGGAATCGCTCGGCCTCGAAGTCCTCACCTGCGGCTTGCAGCAAGGCCACCGCCTCTCGTAGTGGGTTTTCGGCCAGGGCAGTCTCTTGCCAGGGTTTCCCCAGTTCTTGTCCGGCGAGCGAGGCCTCAAAGGGGATGCCTGCCTTCTCGGCTGCGAGTAATCCATAAAAGGACGTCTGATGCTCTCCGCCGATGCGATAGGCCTCCATCGCTTTCTCCGGCGCCTCCAAGGCCTCGAAGGCCCGCCCGCGCCAATACCCGGCGCGCCCTAACGAAATTGGTGTCTGAACGGCGTCCTGGAGCCTTGTGAAATGCTTTAGCGCCACCTCGGGCTGCTTCAGGAACCTAAGAGCGATATACCCCGCCAGCCATTCCAGATCGGCAAAGTTGCTGCCCTCGGCCAGTTGATGCGTCGAGGCGAGTTTATAGGCGACCTCTGCGCTGCCATTGCGCATCTCGTCTCGCGCATAGGATCGACGCTTGTTCGCCCATTTCTCGGGGAAGCCGAGGCCGTTGGGTATTTGGCTCTGTTCCAGCAAAAGCTCCTGGGCGTCGTCACGCAGCCCCTTCTGCACCCGCCAGGCAAACCGGTCGAAGGCAAGACCCGGGTCCGACTGCATCGCCTCGGGCACGGCATCAATCAATGCGTCGATATTTCCGGCCTTGCCCTGTAACGCCATCCGCGCGCGGGCAATCGCCACGTGATCGTCGTCGACCAAATCCAGCATCCGCAGGGTATCGCCGTCGCGATTTTCCCAAATCGCGTGGGACAGGCGGGCCTCGTGATGCGGAACCAACTGGGCGACGTATTGCGCACGGAATTTGTCGTGAGTTGCAGGGTCCAGATCAAGGGTCCGCCAGGCCAGGACGATGGTTGCTTCGGCCTCGCCCTTTCGTCCGGCGGCCTCAAGCGCGGCGGCGTAGCGCAACGCCCCCTCCCCGGTCTGCGGCGCATAGTCGGCAAAAAATGTCAGAACCTGCGCATCGGTCGCCGCGCCAAATGAACGCTCGCTCCGCCGGCGCATGTAGTCGAGCCCCGGCCAGTCAGCATTCGAGTCGAGGAATTCCAAGACCTCGACTGGCGTACCGAGACCATTGCGCAGTTTCAGCCAGCGCAGGATGTCTAACGCGACCTCACCGTCACGCTCCGCAATCGCGTAGGCCTGACTCCAGCGTCCATCCCGCGCCGCGTCAAGGGCAGAGGCCAGCGGTCTGGGGGCCGTCGTCGCAACAGAGCTGACCAGCGGACTTTCGGCCGCTCGCAGAGGCACGGGCAGGGCACAAAGGACCCCGGCCAGACCCACACCGAGAGCCAGACCGCTGAGGCGCACTACTACTTGCATTTCTTTTGTCGAACCCGGATAGACACGGAGCAAATGTAGTGCCGCCCCGCCATGTCGCAAGACACATCCATGTCACCGGCATGTCACCGGCAGGGAATCGCAACGGGATCGGCCATCCGCCACCCGCCAAACGAAAGGAGCGTGTCATGTTTCACGGGTCTATCCCCGCTTTGGTCACGCCGTTCAAGAACGGCGAGCTGGATCTGGATACGCTGAAAAAGCTGGTCGACTGGCATGTCGATCAGGGATCGAATGGCCTCGTCCCCGTGGGCACGACCGGGGAATCACCGACCCTGTCGCTGCGTGAACATGAGATTGTCGTCGAGGAAGTGGTGAAATACGCGGCCGGGCGCATTCCCGTCATCGCGGGTGCGGGGGCGAACAACACCGCCGAGGGTGTGCGCCTGATCAAGCACGCCGCCGATGTCGGCGCCGATGGCGCGTTGGTTGTGACGCCCTATTACAACAAGCCGACGCAGCGTGGATTGATCGCGCACTTCACCGCGATGCACGACGCCGTCGACATACCGATCATCATCTATAACATCCCGCCGCGCTCCGTCGTCGACATGTCGCCTGAAACGATGGGCGAACTGGCCAAGCTGCCACGCATTATCGGCGTCAAGGACGCCACCGCCAAACTGGAGCGTGTTGCCCTGCAGCGCATCACCTGTGGCAGGGATTTCGTCCAGCTTTCGGGCGAGGACGCAACGGCCATCGGCTATAATGCCATGGGCGGCACGGGCTGCATTTCCGTTACCGCAAATGTCGCGCCAAAGCTCAGCGCCGAAATGCAGGCCGCTTGCGCCGCTGGCGATTACAAGTCGGCGCTCGCCTATCAGGACCTTTTGATGCCCCTGCATGATGCGGTCTTTGTCGAACCTGGCCTGTGCGGTGTGAAGTTCGCGATGTCGGAACTCGGTCTCTGCTCGGACGAGGTTCGCCTGCCGCTGCAGACCGTCACCGACGAGACGAAGGAAAGGCTACGTGCGGCCATGCGCCATGCGGGTCTGTTGACCTGATTAGCCCCGCATTACGGAACTAGAGGGTCGGCGCTTTGCGCTGACCCTTTTCTGTCTCTACACGACAGCCGTCTAAGCTCCCGAAGGGTTACTTAACCCGCGCAGCAGGTCATCCTTGCTCAGCTGCCCGATCACCGCGCCGTTCTCGACCACGCCGATAGGACCGGGCGCGCCGATCATCCTCTCCATCCCGTCCCGGATCAGCGCGTCCGCCTCGATCGTTACCTCATGCGCGCCGCGCGATGCGCGCATGAGATCTCGCGCGCGCAAGACGCCGAGAGGGTTCATATGCTGGACAAATTCCTTGACGTAGTCATTCTTGGGGTCGCGAAAGATCTCCTGCGGCGTCCCCATCTGGACGATCCGGCCGCCTTCCATGATCGCGATCTTGTTGCCGAGCTTGAACGCTTCGTCGAGGTCGTGCGACACGAAGATCAGCGTGCGCTTCAGCTTCTGCTGCAGTTCTAGCAGTTCGTCTTGCAACTTGGTGCGAATCAATGGGTCGAGCGCCGAAAACGGCTCGTCCATCAGAAGGATCGGCGCGTCCGTGATAAAGGCACGCGCCAGTCCAACCCGTTGCTGCATCCCGCCAGATAACTCACCGACCTTGCGTTCAGACCACTCCGACAGACCGACCAGTGCCAGTTGCTCGTCGATCTGCGCATTCGCCTGTTTGGCGCGCATGCCCGCCAGTTCCAGCGGCAACCCGACATTCTCGCGCACCGTGCGCCAGGGCAGCAGCCCGAACTGCTGAAAAACCATCGCGATATTGTGCATTCGCAAGCGCCGCAGGGTCGCCGGATCGGCGTTGGTGACGTCAACCATCCCGTCACCGTCATGAATTCGGACGGTTCCACGAACCACAGGATTCAGCCCGTTAACTGCCCGTAACAGGGTCGATTTTCCGGACCCCGACAGCCCCATGAGAACGAGGATTTCGCCCTCTTCGACCGCAAGCGTGCAATCGTGCACCCCGAGAATCTGGCCGGTGGAGGCCTGGATCTCGCTCCGCTCCTGACCGGCATCCATCAGCGGAAGAGCCTTGTCGGGTGTATTGCCAAACACGATGGAGACATTCTCAATATCGACAGCCACGCTCATTTCCGCCCTCCCACGTTAAGGATGCGGTCGAGCATGATCGCCACCACGACGATGACAAAACCCGATTCAAAGCCGAGCGCCGTATTCACCTGATTGAGCGCCCTCACCACCGGCACGCCCAACCCATTCGCCCCGACCAGTGCCGCAACCACCACCATCGATAGAGATAGCATGATCGTCTGGTTCAGTCCGGCCATGATCTGCGGCAGGGCGAAGGGCAATTCCACCTTATACAGGGTCTGTTCGGGGGTCGCCCCGAATGCACGTGCGGCCTCCAGCAGGGCCTGCGGGGTCGAAGATACCCCCAGATGCGTCATGCGAATGGGCGCCGGTAGCACAAAGATCACCGTGGCAATGAGCCCCGGCACCATGCCGATGCCAAAGAACACGATTGCCGGTATAAGATAAACGAACGTCGGCAAGGTTTGCATCAGGTCCAGAACGGGGCGCAGATATGCATAGAGTTTCGGGCGATGCGCCGAGGCGATCCCAATCGGCACACCGATGGCCATGCAGACGACGCACGCCGATAGCACCAGCGTCAGGCTCTCTGTCGTTTCCTCCCAGTAGTCCTGATTAAGGATGAAGAGGAAGCCGAGGAAGATGAAGGCACAGACTTTCCAGTTACGCTGAATTAGCCAGGTTAGAGCCACAAAGGCCACGATCACGATCAAGGGGTGGGGCCCCTGCAAGACCCAGAGGATCGAATCGATCAAGGTCTCCATCACCACCGACAGGAAGTCGAGGAACCACTCACCGTTGTCGCGCACCCATTCGAAAACCGCCGCTGCCGCCTTGCCAACCGGTAGCTTGTTATCCGTCAGCCATTCCACTGGCTCATCCCCCGTGATCCTAGCCCTCTCGCGGGGCCTCGTTCATAGCCGCGAACAGATCGCGATGACGGAAAACCCCACCGTCCGTTCGGGACGGCGGGGTTCCAAAGGTCACACTCAGAGACCCAATTCGGCTTTCAGAGCCTCGACGCCGTCACCGCCATCCAGTGTGGTCACGCCGTCAGCCCATCCGGCGACAGTGTCAGGGTTGGCCTTGATCCACTCCAGAGTCGCGTCCTCCGGGTCGGCGCCATCGTCCAGAATCTGGCCCATGATGCTGTTCTCCATCTCCAGCGAGAAATTCATCTGGCTGAACAGCTTGCCGATGTTTGGGCATTCGTCGGAATACCCCTTGCGCGTCACGGTATGGACCTGGCCCTCACCGCCAAAGAAATCCTCGCCCCCCGTCAAATACTTGAGCGAGAAGTTGGCGTTCATCGGATGCGGCTCCCAACCAAGGAAGACAACCGGCTGCTCTTTCTTGTAGATGCGTGCGACCTGCGCCAGCATCCCCTGTTCCGAAGATTCCACAATCTGGAACCCCTCCAGATCAAAGGTGTTCGACTCGGTGAGTCCCACAAGATAATCGTTGCCCTCATTGCCCGGCTCAATCCCGTAGATCTTGCCATCCAGCTCGTCCTTGAACTTGTGGATGTCGCCATAGCTCTTCAGACCGGCCTCGTAGGTGTAGGTCGGCACGGCCAGCGTATATTTGGTCCCGGTGAGATTGGTGTTGATTGATTCGATCTCACCGCTTTCGATATAGGGGCCGATCGCGCCCGATTGCGCTGGCATCCAGTTGCCGAGAAAGACGTCGACGTCATCGCTCTCCAAGGACGCAAAGGTCACGGGCACCGAGAGGATTTTGACGTCCACCTCGTAACCGAGCGCCTCCAGCACATGTTTGGCGGTGGCGGTGGTTGTGGTGATATCGGTCCAACCGACGTCGGACATGACGACTTCGCCACAATCGGCCTGTGCCACACCTGCGAGGCAGATGGACAAGGCGGAAACGGTAGACAGAAAACGCATGAGAACTCCGTGAGTTTATCTAGGCAGGTTTTTGATTGACCAGTCAATCAATCCACGGCTACCAGATTATTGCAACCAGTTTCTAGAACCTGCGGAGACCGAAATGGCCGCCTTGCCCGCCAGAAAGCAACAGCTTGTAGAGGCCGCGATCTACGAGATCGGAACCTCGGGGTCTCTCAGCGTCACCGTGGGACAAATCGCCAAGCGGGCGGGTGTCTCGGCTGCGCTTGCCTTTCACTATTTCGGTGACAAGGATCGGCTGTTCCTCGCCACCATGCGCTATATCCTCAGGATATATGGCGATGAGGCCCGGCGTGCGCTGCTCGCGGCACAATCCCCGCGGGAGCGTGTGGAAGGTGTGATTCGCTCATGCTTTACCCCGGCCAATTTCCGCGCAGAGGTCGTCGCGACCTGGCTGAACTTTTACGTTATGGCGCAGCAGTCTGCCGAGGCACGGCGGCTGTTGTCGATATATCACCGCCGGTTGAAATCCAACCTGACCCGCGATCTGCGACCGCTTGCGGGTGAGAGGGCCAGCGATATTGCGCTTCGCATTGCTGGATTGATCGACGGCATCTACTTCCGCTCCGCGCTGAACCCGAATGAGACCACCAGCCAACAGGCCTCCTCGCATGTGCTGACGTTGCTCGACAATGAACTGGAGGCCCTGTCGTGAGCCAGCCGAATATCCTCGTCATCATGGTCGACCAGTTGAGTGGAACCCTGTTTCCCGATGGACCCGCCGACTGGCTGCATGCGCCGAACCTCAAGAAGCTCGCCGCGAGATCCGCGCGCTTCCGCAACTGCTATACCGCCTCACCCCTATGTGCGCCGGGGCGGGCATCCTTCATGTCGGGCCAACTGCCCTCTGTGACCGGGGTTTATGACAACGCGGCGGAGTTCCCCTCCGATCTGCCGACCTATGCCCACCATTTGCGCCGCGCGGGCTATCAGACCTGCCTCAGCGGCAAGATGCATTTTGTAGGTCCGGACCAGTTGCACGGGTTTGAGGAGCGTCTGACCACAGACATCTATCCCGCCGATTTCGGCTGGACCCCGGACTATCGCAAACCTGGCGAGCGTATCGACTGGTGGTATCATAACCTGGGCTCTGTCACCGGGGCCGGGGTCGCAGAGATCACCAACCAGATGGAATACGATGATGAGGTCGCTTACAACGCGACCCGCAAGCTCTACGATCTGGCGCGCGGTCACGATTCCCGACCTTGGTGCCTGACGGTCAGCTTTACCCACCCGCATGATCCCTATGTCGCCCGCAAGGAATTCTGGGATCTCTACGAGGATTGCGCCCATCTGGACCCCGAAGTTCCCGCGATCCCCTATGCGCAGCAGGACCCCCATTCACAGCGCATTTTCGACGCGAACGACTGGCGCGCCTTTGACATCACCCCCGATGATATCCGCAAGTCCCGGCGCGCCTATTTCGCCAACATCTCGTATCTCGACCACAAGGTCGGAGAGATCCTCGACGTGCTCGAGCGTACCCGGCAGGAGGCCGCGATCCTGTTCGTCTCGGATCACGGCGACATGCTGGGAGAGCGTGGGTTGTGGTTCAAGATGACCTTCTTTGAGGGCGCTGCACGTGTCCCCATGATGCTCTGCGCACCCGAAGTTTTGCCCGGTTTGGTGACTGATCCGGTGTCAAATATCGACGTCTGTCCGACCCTTTGCGACCTTGCCGGGATCTCGCTGGACGACATCGCGGATTGGACGCATGGCGAGTCCCTCCTGCCGGTTGCTGGAGGCGCTGGGCGTCAATCGCCCGTACGCATGGAATATGCGGCCGAGGGGTCCTACGCTCCGCTCATCTCGCTTCGTCAGGGGCCGTGGAAATACAATCGCTGCCAACTCGACCCAGATCAACTGTTCAACTTAGACACTGATCCGCAGGAATTGAGAAATCTCGCCGACGACCCCGACCATGCCAAGACCCTCGCTGGGTTTCAGGCAGAGGCGGAGGCACGCTGGGACCTCGACGCCTTTGATGCGGGCGTCCGCAAATCTCAGGCGCGCCGATGGATCGTCTATGAGGCACTTCGGAACGGGTCCTATTATCCGTGGGATTATCAGCCTCTGCAAAAGGCCTCAGAACGATTCATGCGCAACCACATGGACCTGAATGTCGTCGAGGAAAAGCAGCGCTATCCGCGCGGCGAATGAGATGCTCGGCGAGATCAACAGCTGTAACGGATCACTCCAGCGTCAGTACGTAGACCTGCGCGCCCCAGCCGTCGCCCGAACAGCGTGCCCGGATCTGCACCTTGCGCACCCCGTCCGGTATCATGACCGAGGATAGCGACCGCGTGAACGATTTATTATGGCCATGCGGGTGGGCCAATTCGCGCAGTCCCAGCCGGTTGCCCGCCATGTCGCGCACTTCCCAGCCGTCGGCGAAATGGTCCCAGCCTTGGTCCGGGTGCTTCAGCGTTACGCTGATCTTCCAACCCATGCCGGATCGGACGGCCTTGGCCGCGGTGATGACCGGCGCCTCCGCGAATGCAAAGGTCGGTACAACAGCAAGGCATGCGGCGAAGCAAAGAGCGGGGATACGGATCATGACATTTCTTATACGCGCTTGACCGGTCTTTGGAAGCGCACGAGCTTTCACACTGGCGTGCGGTCTGTGTCATCCATGAGCGCCGCGCGGGATTTGGAGTTGAACTCACGCCGCCAAAGCACCGCGCAGGTGATCACCGTCGCTGCGATCAGGGCTTCGGGCCCCAGAAACCACGCCCCTGAACAAAGGGCGAAATAGATGCTGCGCAAACCCCGGTTGAAACTGAGCGCGGCCGAGATGTTAAGCTTTGCCGCCTTGGCCGCGCGCGGTTCTGCATTCGGGTCTGTGATGTCATTTGGCACCGCCGCCATGATGACTGCGCAATATCCGAAGAGCCTGTTTGACCAGACGAATTTCAGAAAAGCGTTCATCAGGAACGTAATCGTGATGAGAAGCTTGATCTCCCACACGATGGCAGGATGGCTTTCCAGTGTGATTTGGTTGCCGAGACCCATCAACTGCTCTGAATTCGCGATGGCTGCCGTCGCGCCGCCCAAGGCAATCAGCGTTGCTGAGGCAAAGAACGACGTGCTCTGACGCAGGGTCGACAGGGTCTGGGCGTCGAATATCCGCGGATTGCGCGTCACCATCTGACGCATCCATTCCCGCCGGTACTCTGCCATCAGCATCGAGACGGAAGGCGCGGACTTCGGCGAATTCTCGATCCGCCAGCCGATCAGAAACCAAGCGAGATAGATCGAGACGACGGCGGCGAGGTCAAGCGGCGTAAAGAGCGACAGGCGATCCATCCAGGTCATTCACCCATTTAGCCCAACCTCACGCGCCTTGCCAATGCGCGAGGTTCAGCGATAGAAACAGACCACTTCCGCACGTCGCGAGGCCCGCCATGCAGATGCCTGTCCCTGATCCCCGGATCTTGTCGCAAAAGGACGCGCTCGTCGGGGCGCTGCGCAAGGTTTTGCCCGGCGACGCCGTGATCTCTGACCCTGCCGAGACGCGCGCCTATGAGTGCGATGCGCTGACGGCCTACCGTTGCCCGCCCATGATCGCCGTTCTGCCCGCAAGCACAGCAGAGGTCTCGGCCGTGCTGCGACTGTGCCATCTGTACGGTGTGCCGGTCGTCCCGCGTGGATCAGGCACCTCGCTCGCCGGGGGGGCGCTGCCGACAGCCGATTGCGTCATCCTCGGTGTGGCGCGGATGAACAAGGTGCTGGAGAGGAACTATCCGGATCGCTTTATCAGGGTCGAATCCGGCATGACGAACCTTTCCGTGACCGGCGCGGTCGAAGAGGATGGTTTCTTCTACGCGCCCGATCCCTCCTCGCAACTGGCCTGTGCCATCGCCGGCAATATCGCGATGAATTCCGGCGGCGCGCATTGTCTGAAATACGGTGTGACGACCAACAACCTGCTCGGCGTGACCATGGTGATGATGGACGGCGACGTGGTCGAGATCGGCGGCGCGCATCTCGATCCCGGCGCTCTGGACCTGCTGGGCCTCATCTGCGGCTCCGAAGGGCAGTTGGGCGTCGTCACCGAAGCGACCCTGCGCATCCTGCCCAAACCCGAGGGCGCGCGCCCGGTCCTGATAGGTTTTAACAGCAACGAGGTCGCGGGCGCCTGCGTGCGCGACATCATCGAAGCCGGCGTTCTGCCGGTCGCGATCGAGTTCATGGATCGACCCTGTATCGAGGCAACCGAGGCGTTTGCCCACGCCGGATATCCCGATTGCGAGGCGCTTCTGATCGTGGAGGTCGAAGGCTCCGACGCGGAGATTGACGAGCAGCTCGCCGTCATCACCGGGATCGCACAGCGCCACGATCCGGTTGCGGTGCGCCAGAGCCAAAGCGCCGAGGAATCGGGTCGCATCTGGCTGGGCCGAAAGTCCGCGTTCGGCGCCATGGGTCAGATCAACGACTATATGTGTCTCGACGGCACGATTCCCGTCAGTGAATTGCCGACCGTGTTGAGACGGATGAGCGACCTCTCCGACGAATACGGGTTGAAGGTCGCCAATGTCTTTCATGCAGGGGACGGCAATCTGCATCCTCTGATCCTGTTCGACGCGAACACCGATGGCCAGTTGGACACCTGTGAGGCCATGGGCGCTGAAATCCTCAAGCTTTGTGTCGAAGTCGGTGGCTGTCTGACCGGAGAGCACGGCGTCGGCGTCGAAAAGCGTGATCTGATGACCCATCAATACGCGCCTGCCGATCTGGAGGCTCAGATGGCGGTAAAGGACGTGTTCGACCCGGCTTGGCTGCTCAATCCCGCCAAGGTCTTTCCCCTCGACACCAGCGATGCGCGGCGGGCCTGATTCATGCTGCGACCCGAAAGCGAGGCCGAGCTGGCCGAGATGATCCGCGCCGCCCACGCGCCGCTCGCCATCCGGGGCGGTGCCACGCGCGGTCTGCCCCTGCCCGGTGAGGCGCTGGACACCACCGGGCTGCATGGCATCCGGTTGTATGAGCCGGGCGCGCTGACCCTCGTCGTCGGGGCGGGGACGCCGATTAAGGAAATTGACACTATATTGGCCGAAAAGGACCAAAGGATGGCGTTCGAACCGATGGATCATCGCGCCCTGATGGCGACTCAAGGCGAACCCACCATCGGCGGCGTGACGGCTGCGAACATTTCGGGACCGCGCCGCATTCAGGTCGGTGCAGCGCGTGATCACATGCTGGGTGTCCGCTTCGTCACCGGCACCGGCGACATCGTTAAGAATGGCGGTCGGGTGATGAAGAATGTGACAGGCTACGACCTTGTAAAGCTGATGGCCGGCAGTTTCGGAACGCTCGGTGTGCTCAGCGAACTCAGCCTCAAGGTGCAGGCCATCCCCGAGGCCGAAGCGACCCTGATCCTGCGCGGTCAGGACATGCGCACCGCCGTCGCCGATCTGACCCGCGCCATGGGTACAGCTTTCGATGTTTCGGGCGCCGCTTGGCTGGACGCCAGCGCAAGCGATGGCGGCGGCGAGCGGCGCATCAGGGTCGAAGGCATGGCCGGTAGTGTCGCCTACCGCAGTGAGAGGCTGGCCGATTTGCTGGGTGCGGACCACGTAGCGACCGGCAACCAAAGCGCGGTCCTGTGGCAACAGGTGCGTGACGTCACGCCATTCGCTAACCGGCCCGGCACGGTGTGGAAGGTCTCCACCCGCCCGTCCATTGCGGCTGATTTCTGCGGCGCGCTGACCTCGCGCGGCATCGCACATAGCGTGATCGCTGACTGGAGCGGCGGCTTGCTCTGGCTAAGCCTCGACGCTGAGGCCGATACGCAGGACGCGGGCGCGGCGGCGATCCGCCAGGAACTGGCGCGATACGGCGGACATGCGACCCTGATCCGAGCGAATCCCGACATCCGTGCCAAGGTCGCGACCTTTCAGCCTCAACCTCCTGCGCTGGAAAGGATTGCCGCCGGCCTGCGAGAAAAATTCGATCCACGCCAAATTCTCAATCCCGGCCTCATGGCCCCGCTCTGATGGAATAGCCCGCATGTTGCTTGTTCTCTACCTGATCCTTATAGCCGCCGTCGGCCTCGGTATATATGCCGCGCTGGTTCGACGCAGTCCGAACAGGGCCTTCGTGCCGATGTTAGGCCCAGGCGTCGTGTTACTGGCTCTCGCCGGGATCGGGATTCTGCGCCTCTTGCCCATCGACGCCGCGCAGAACACCACACGCGTCCTGATCGCGCTGGCCCTGTTGTGGATAGGCTGGCTGGGCCTGATGGCACTGGTCGTGCAAATGGTGCAAAATCGTCTGCCCGGCAGTTACCCGTGGCCGGTCTTGACCGGCGCGGTGGCGACCCTGGCGCCGATTGCGGGGTTCCTGATCGCCAGAACAATGACCTGATGCGCACCGAATTCACGCCAGAACAACTGCAGGATCCTGGCACCGCGCGTGCGAACGAAATCCTGCGCGCCTGTGTGCACTGTGGGTTTTGCACGGCGACCTGCCCCACCTATCAGGTTCTCGGTGATGAGCTCGATAGCCCTCGCGGACGCATTTACCTCATCAAGGATATGCTCGAGAACGAGCGCGTGCCCGACGAAAAGACCGTCACGCACATCGACCGCTGCCTCTCTTGTCTGGCCTGTATGACGACCTGTCCGTCAGGCGTGCATTACATGCATCTCGTCGATCACGCCCGCGCCTATATCAACGACAATTACCGGCGAAGCTGGGATGATAGGGCGCTGCGCTGGATCCTGGCCCATCTCATTCCCTACCCCACCCGGTTTCGCCTCGCGCTCTTCGCCGCGCGGCTCGTGCGTCCGATACGCCGTGTGATCCCCGATCCACGTCTGCGCGCGATGATCGCGATGGCCCCGCGTCGCCTGCCAACACCGTCGCGCAACGACACCCCGCAGACCTTTCCGGCGCAAGCGAGGCCCGCCAAGCCGCAAGATAAGGCGCAACAAAAGACCCCGATCCGCCGCGTTGCCCTCTTGACGGGCTGCGCACAAAAGGCGCTGAACACAGACATCAACGACGCCACCATCCGCCTGCTCACGCGTCTCGGCGTCGAAGTCGTCATTCCAGAGGGCGAAGGCTGCTGCGGATCCCTCACCCATCACATGGGGAAGGAGGGGTTGGCCCATGCCTCCGCCGCGCGCAACATTCGCGCCTGGTCACGCGAGATGGACGAAGGCGGGCTGGACGCTATCGTCATAAATACCTCCGGCTGCGGCACGACGATCAAGGATTACAGCCATATGTTCCGCAACGATCCGCTGGCCGGGGATGCCGCCCGCGTCGCCGCTATCGCCATGGACGTGACCGAGGTTCTGTCGCAGCTCGACCTTACCACCAGTGCGCCTGAACCCCTGCGGGTCGGCTATCATGCCGCCTGTTCGCTGCAACACGGCCAGCAGATCAAGGATGCGCCCAAGACCCTGCTGAAAAACGCCGGATTCGAGGTCGTAAGCCCCGCCGACAGCCACCTCTGCTGTGGCTCGGCCGGCACCTACAACCTGATGCAGCCGCAGATCTCCGCTCAACTGCGCGACCGCAAGGTGGCGACACTCGCGGCAATCGAACCCGATGTGATCGCGGCGGGCAATATCGGCTGCATGATGCAGATCGGACAGGGCAGCGCGACTCCGATCGTCCACACAGTGGAATTGCTGGACTGGGCGACCGGAGGGCCGAAACCTGCTCAGCTGAAAACCGACTGACCGCCTCGCTTTGCCCTATTTTCGCCCCATGCGGTGCCTAAGGTCCGGGGTGTCGAAACCCGGATTCCGCAATGCAAAGACCTCTCATTTCCCGCCTCGCCTTGATGGCGAGCCTGCTCCTGACCACCTTGGGCAGCGCGTCCGCCGAGGAAAGCGGGTTGCGCGCCCTCAACACCGGGGACGATGGCCGGGGTTGGGAAGCTGTCGGGCGGCTGAACCTTGACGGGCGGGGGTTCTGCACGGGCGCTCTGGTCGCCGAAGACCTCGTGTTGACCGCCGCGCATTGTCTCTATGACAAGCAATCGGGCCTGCGGTTCGATCCGACGCGCATCGAATTTCTCGCGGGTTGGCGCAACGGGCGCGCCTCTGCCTATCGACAGGTCAGGCGCGCGGTCGTGCCCCCCACCTATCAGTTCGACGCCGATGTCACGCCGGAACGGGTTCGGGACGATGTGGCGCTGCTGGAACTGTATCAACCCATTAGAAACTCCTCCGTCGTGCCCTTCAACCTGACGCAGCGCCCGCGACAGGGTGATGAAATCTCCGTCGTCTCTTACGCGCACGACCGGGCCGAAACGCCCAGCCTGCAAGAACTTTGCAATGTAATCACCAGCCAGGAAGGGGTGCTGATCATGTCCTGTGAGGTCGATTTCGGGTCTTCCGGCGCGCCCGTCTTCAGCCTCACGGGTGGTGTGGCACGGATTGTTTCCGTCGTATCGGCCAAGGCCGAGGTGGAGGGGAACGATGTCTCCCTCGGCACTGACCTTGGGCAAATCGAACACCTGATGGCGGATCTGCGCGCCGGGGGCGGCTCGTCCTTACCTGTCGCGCCGCGCACCAACCGGATCACCATCGGGCAGTCGCGCGCTGCCCCGATCCAAAGCCGTAGTGGCATCGGCGCAAAGTTCATCCGGCCCGGCAACTGATCGCCGATCCCGAAATCACACCTCTTGAAACGTGACGGGCGGATCCCCAAATCCGCCTCATCGGGACGCCAGAACGGGTTCCGTAAACCTGCCTGTCCCTCCGGGAAGGCACCCTTTGTTATCGCTTGAAGAGGATGACCCCATGCGAAATTTTGACCTTGCTCCACTTTACCGTGCCACCGTCGGTTACGACCAGTTGGCTGACATGATGGACCGTGTCCTCAGCGCCGATGTCGCGCAACCGACCTACCCGCCCTACAATATCGAGAAGCTCGATCAGGACTCCTACCGGATCACCATCGCCGTCGCCGGTTTCAGCGACGAAGAACTGGCGATCGAGGTCAAGGAACACGCCCTGATCGTTTCCGCGAAGAAGGGTGAGGAAGATCAGCGCAGCTACCTGCACCGTGGCATCGCCACCCGCGCATTCGAGCGTCGGTTCCAACTGGCCGATCATGTGAAGGTGACGGGCGCGACACATGCAGACGGCATGCTGCACATCGACCTGGTCCGCGAAGTCCCCGAAGCGCTGAAGCCGCGCCGCATCGAGATCGCCAAGGGCACCTCGATCGACGCCAAAGCGCTCGAGGCCAATGAAACTGCCTGAGCACAGGCGGTCTAAAGCCAGAAAACTGGATTTACCCTCGTAACGACTGGGGCGCGGTACGGCCCGCGCCCCTTTTCTCGTCCAATGCAGAACGAAAACCGCTATTTCGAGAATGTTCTAACGGTTTAAAAATGGAAGGTGCGCCCACCTTTCGTGAGTGCCGCGCTCAGCCCGACCGGCCAGTTGACGAAGGTGCGGCGCGGATTCTCGCAAAATGGCGCGAGTTGTTCGCCGCCCCGTGCCATCGCGCTTCTGGCCTTGTCACGCACATATCCCGTCCCTTCGGCGAGGGATGGCGCAACCACCGCGGCATGATCCAGCTCCGGTATCAGAGCGAGGAGAAGAGCGCATCCACCCCGGCCTGCGCAACTTCCATGTCTTGCGCCGGAGAGCCTGAACTCACCCCGATTCCGCCCACGCAATGGCCGTCGACCACGACCGGCAGGCCGCCCCCGACGACCATCAGCCGTCCGCCGATCGCGGAGGAAATTCCATAGGCCGGCTTGCCCGGCTGGCTGGCGTCCCCGTATTCATGCGTCGCCTTCTTGGCTCCCGAGGCGGTGTAGCTCTTGTCGATTGCGATGGTGGTAGAGGTCACCTTGCCCCCATCCATGCGTTCGAACGCGATGAGGTTGCCCGCATCGTCGGTGATCGCGATGCACATCGGCACCGCGATCTCGACCGCTTTGACCTTTGCGGCGTCGAGCATGAGGCGGGCGTCGTCGAGGTCGAGTCTCTGGATGGTGATCATGCTATATCTCCTTGGCTTTGCGGCGTGCTGCGTGCAGCACAGGCTCGGTATATCCCGACGGCTGCGCGATGCCGGAAAAGATCAGATCACGCGCGGCCTGGAACGCCGGACCATCCGGGTTTTGGATGAGCGATCTATAGGCCGGATCATCCGCATTCTGCGCATCCACCTTGGCGGCCATACGCATCAGCGCTGCATCGACCTCATCTCTTGTCACCAGCCCGTGTTCGAGCCAATTCGCCAGGTATTGGGACGAAATGCGCAAGGTGGCGCGGTCTTCCATCAAACCAACATCGTTGATGTCCGGCACCTTGGAGCAGCCCACGCCCTGATCGACCCACCTGACGACGTAGCCGAGAATGCCCTGACAATTGTTGTCGAGATCGCGGCGCACCTCATCTTCGGTCAGGTTGCGACCCGACAGCAGGGGCGGCGTCAGCAGATCTTCGATCGGCGCGCGTTCCCGGCTGGCCAGTTCGTCCTGTCGCGCGGCGACATCGATACTGTGGTAATGCGTGGCGTGCAGGGTGGCGGCGGTGGGCGATGGCACCCAAGCGGTATTCGCGCCGGCCATCGGATGGTTGACCTTGGCGCCCAGCATCTCGGCCATCATATCGGGTTTGGCCCACATACCTTTTCCGATCTGACCTTTACCACGCAGGCCAAGCGCGAGGCCGGCATCGACATTGCCGTTCTCATAGGCACCGAGCCATAGCGATCCGGCCATCTCGCCCTTGGGGATGAACGGGCCTAGCTGCATGGAGGTGTGAATTTCGTCCCCCGTCCGGTCAAGGAAACCGGTGTTGATGAACACCAGCCGATCCTTCACCGCGCGCATGCATTCGCGCAGGTTGACAGAGGTGCGGCGTTCCTCGTCCATCACGCCCAGCTTCACGGTATTCAGGGGCAACCCGAGGATCGCCTCGACGCGGGCGTAAAGGCTCTCGGCAAAGGCCACCTCTTCGGGACCATGCATCTTGGGCTTTACCACGTAAACGGACCCGCTGCGCGAATTTCGCGGCCCTTCGGTTTTGCGCAGATCATACATCGCCGCGGCCACCGTCATCAGCGCGTCGAGCATGCCTTCGGGCGTCTCCTCGCCCTCGAACAGGACGGCGTCCGTCGTCATCAGATGTCCGACATTGCGCACCAGCATGAGGGCGCGACCCTGAAGCTGCATTTGCGAGCCGTCCGGCGCGGTCAACACCTTGTCCTCGGCCAGACGGCGGGTGATGACCTCTTCGCCTTTGCTGAAGCTCTCGCTCAAATCGCCCTTCATCAGGCCTAGCCAGTTGCCGTAGACCAACGTCTTGTCCGCAGCATCGACGGCGGCGACGGAATCCTCGCAATCCTGAATCGCTGTCAAGGCAGATTCCAGCACGACGTCCCGCAAACCAGAGGGGGATGCGGCCCCAACCTCATGCCTAGGGTCGATTATCAACTCTATGTGCAACCCGTTGTGGCGCAGCATGTAATTTCTCGCCTCGCCCTCATCGGAATACCCGACAAAGACGTCGGGGTCCTCGAACGCGTGCACCACGTCACCGACGACCGCCGTCAGCGCCGCGCCATCGCGTCGATAGGCGGTGACATCGGCATGCGACGCGCCGTCCAGTGGGACGGCACCGTCCAGAAACTTTGCCGCCCAGGCGACGGCCTGACCGCCGCGCTTTGCGTCATACCCCGACCCTTCGGGTTTGCCCGGCAAGGCGTCGGTTCCGTAGAGTGCGTCGTAAAGCGACCCCCAACGGGCATTCGCAGCATTCAGGGCAAAGCGTGCGTTCATCACCGGAACGACAAGCTGCGGGCCCGCGATCGAGGCAATCTCGGGATCGACATGTCGCGTGGTGATGTTGAAATCCGGGCCCTCAGGCACGAGATAGCCGATCTCCTCCAGAAACGCGCGGTAGGCGGGGAGGTCCAGAGGTTGGCCTCTGTGCTCTTTCGACCAGGTGTCGATCTCACTCTGCAAGCTGTCACGGACCTCGAGAAGGCGCAGGTTCTCGGGGACCAGGTCGACAAGCATCTTGACGTAACCGCCCCAGAAATCCTGTGGTTTCAGACCCAAATCCGGCAGGATATCTTCTTCGACCAAATCGGCCAGAACATCAGCCACCTGCAATCCAGCCCGCTCGACGTATTTCGTCATCTCATGACTCCTTGTGTTGACCGCACCTTAACGTGCGGTCGCGAAAAAGGGATCGAAGGATTGCTGAGCTTTGCCGCTCGGAAGGCCTGTCATAGACCTCAGCGCACCCAGACTTCGACCCGGCGGTTGACTTGCCGACCCCAGGCGCTGTCATCGCAAGCCATTGGCATCGCCTCGCCAAATGCCTGAACGCCCAACTTGATCCGGTCTAAATCCGCTGTGCGCGCGGCGCGTGTGACGGCCCCTCGCACGGCCTGGGCCCTGTCCGCTGCGATCCGTTTGTTCCCGGCCGCGTCACCCTGACCGTCCGAGAACCCGACGAACACCACCTGACGGCCATCATACATGCCACTTTCCATCGCGGCGGCGAGCTGTTCGACATTGGAACGGGACTGCGCGTCCAGCAAGCTTGAGCCCGCCTCGAATCGGAACGAGGTCGTTAACCGTTTCAAAGGAGTGAGGGCACGCACCATACGTTGCAATTCGACGAGGCTGACCTCCGCCCCGGCCTGAGCGATGGCATTGGCAAACCGCGCGCCTTGATCCTCAATCGGGATTTCTTCGGGCATCTGATCGACGAATCCTGCCCGTCGGATCACCAATTGCGCGGCCGGTTGGCGCGTGTAGGCCAAAAACTCGCGAGCCAGCTTTGGCAGACGGCGCGCCGGCATATAGAGGAACACGGGCGCGGTGAGAGGGTAGTCCTCTGTCTTCGCGCTGCGCCGCGTGGCGTTGACAGTAAATCCGCAGGCGCCGCTAAGACCCAATTGTACGGCATTACCGGTCTTCGACGCGGTCGTCAGCCCGATTGCGAAGGGATCCGCCAGCACCGCATCGACCAGCGCCTGATCGCTCGAATGTCGCACGGCGTCGCGCGACAACCTTGCGCCGACAGGTGTCATGAGCCTGTCTTCAACCGCCTGACCAAGGCCCGTATCCGCGGTCAGCAGATGCGGGACAACGGGGGCATCCGGGCCGCCAACGGCCTGCCAATTGTCGAATTCCCCGGAATAGAGCCTTGAAAGTTGCGGCAAGGTGAGCTGCACCACCGGATTTCCGGGCGCAACGATCGGCACCAGCGCATCCAGCGCCACCACGCGGTTACGCCCGATGGCCCGCAGGTTGCCCAACCCTTCAGCTATGGCGTCACGCAGTTCGTCGGGACGAATTTCGCGCAGCGCCATGACCAGATCAGCCCGGTTCGCGAGCAGGTCGGCAAATCCTGAGTCCGTTGTGCCGGAATGAATGGTGAAACGGCCTGCGGTCCGTTCGCCGCCACGCTCGCTCAGCAGGTAAGACACCACACCGGGTTCCAGCGTTTCGCGGGTGACAGCGTAGCCATAGCGGGTTCCGAACGCCTCGATCAGCGCGGGGATCAGCACTTCGCCCGTCGTCGCCGCACCGGATATCACCATCTCCGCCACAAAGGCTTGCAGGTTCGGACAGCCCGGCCCCTCGCACACCACGCCGGAGCCGTCGACGGTCAATTCGCCGAACTCCGTTTCGACTCGGTAGAATTCACCATCATAGCCCATCAGCATGCCCCGAATCGTCACGCTGCCGTCTCGCGATGACAGGGTCACGTCCTGCGCCAGGGTCAGATTGGCGGTCGTGAACAAGAAAAGTGCGGCGCAAAACGCCGCACGCAAGATTGTCATGTTGGCATGAACCTTCGTCGTTTATCTGGCCGCGATCTTTAGGTCAGAGACGAGGTTTTTCAACAGAAGATAGTCGCCCACCGCGTCACAGCCCGGGACTGTTACATCAAGGCGCGCCATCTCCGACGCGATGCCTTCGGAAACTTCGATCACGTCAGCCGCGACCTCGCGACCGCAATTCAGGTCCGTCACCGCCACTTCGACGCTGACCGCGACATCGCCCTGCGACTTCGCCGTACCTGTAGGGAAAGTGTAGACGTCGGCCATATCCGCGCCGTCAACACCGGTATCGCCCAGGCGTGTGACAAATCCGCCCTCGCCGCGCGCCGCAACGCCCGGATCACGCGGCGCGCCCGACCAGACGTGCCCGGCACTGTCGTAGGTGGCCCCATATTCCAGCGCGTGAATGGCCAAGCCTGACTCACCGTGCCATTGCACGACAGAGCGGTCGTAAAACGCCAGCGTATCGACAGCCATCTCGACCCCGGCACCGTTGCCGTCATCCATCATGGCCAAAAACAGCGCGTTTTCAGAGAGCGCGGGAATTTCAACCTCGACCCGCCCCGCCTCGTCCGTGGTGGTCGAGAATTTCAGACCCGAATGCTGGAAAACCACCCGCGCGTTCGGCTGACACGGCGCTGTCAGCACAACAGAAACCATTGCGGCGGCGCGCGTCTCCCCCACCATATCAACCGGGCAGTCCTGCACGACCGACGGCGTTTCGGTAACGCGATCCACCATCAGATCGTCACTGGATGCTGCGGCCAGAATGGGCGTGATCGGGAAGTCGGCATCGGCTGTCATAATCTTTGGCAGGTCCGTGGCATCCGACGACATCAGGGTGATCGAGGCCAGTTCAACCCGGTCCTGCGACAAGTCCGCGGGGCCCTCGGCGTCTGCGGGAAGGGCGTCGAGAACGGAAACCGCGACCTCTGCAACAGGGGTCAATTCGCTGATCTCAACCGCGGGTGCCGCAGCGCTGGTCTGCATGTAGAGGCCCGCGCCCGCCGCCAGCACCAACGCGCCACCGGCAATGCTAATCGTACTGATCTTGATCATCATACTCTCCGATCATCTGCTCTCGCCATGATGACCGAAGAAAAGGGCAAACTTGTGGCAAGGGCGGGTCAGAAATCCGCAACTCGCCTTTTGGTTGTTAGACTAGCGCCCCGTGGCAATGCTTGAACTTCTTGCCCGATCCGCAAGGACAGGGCGCATTGCGCGACGGGTCACCCCAGGTGGAGGGGTCGGTTTCGTCGAATCCGGCCAGTGCTTCGCCAGCCTCGCCCGACGGGACAGCGGCGGCCTCCGCAGGGGCGGCCTGTGCCGTCATCTGGCGCTGGATCGCCTCAAGCTGCTGGCGCTGTTCATCCTCGCTCATCGGGCGGACCCGTGCGAGCGTCTGGGTCACGTCGACGCGCAGACCGTCCAGCAGCGACTGGAACAGCTGGAACGCCTCGGTCTTGTATTCGTTTAGCGGATCACGCTGCGCATAGCCCCTGAACCCGACGACAGAGCGCAGGTGCTCCAGCGTCAGAAGATGTTCACGCCACTTGCCGTCGATGGCTTGCAACAGAACCTGCTTTTCGATCGAGCGCATGTTTTCAGGGCCAAAGGCGGCGGCCTTTTCAGCCATATAGACGTCGGCCTTCTCTTCCAACCGCTCAGCGATGGCTTCATCATCCACGCCCTCTTCGGCGATCCATTCCATCACAGGAAGGTCGAGGTTGAGGTGTTCCAGAACAGCGGCGTAGAGCCCTTCGCCGTCCCACTGATCAGCGTAGGTCTTGGGCGGAATGTGCTTTTCGACCAGATCGTCGATCACCTGGGACCGCATGTCGGCGACCGTCTCGGAAAGATCCTGCGCCTCCATGATTTCCATGCGCTGACCGAAAATCAGCTTGCGCTGATCGTTCATCACATCATCGAATTTCAGAACCTGCTTGCGCATGTCAAAGTTGCGCCCTTCGACCTTGGCCTGCGCGCGCTCCAGCGATTTGTTCACCCATGGGTGAATGATCGCCTCGCCTTCCTTCATGCCAAGAGAAGACAACACCTTGTCTAGCCGTTCTGACCCGAAAATCCGCATCAAGTCGTCTTCGAGCGACAGAAAAAACGCCGAACGACCCGGATCCCCCTGACGACCCGAGCGGCCGCGCAGCTGGTTGTCGATCCGGCGGCTTTCGTGCCGTTCAGTCGCGAGGACAAAGAGACCGCCGGCGTCCTTGACCTTCTGCTCTTCGGATTCGTGCTGCGCTTCGATCCGCTCGCGGATCTGTTCGGGGTCGGCCTCGGGATCGGCGTCAATCGCCTCCATGATCTTGAAATCGACGTTGCCGCCCAGCTTGATGTCGGTGCCTCGCCCAGCCATGTTCGTGGCGATCGTGATAGCGCCGAACTTGCCGGCGTCGGCGACGATCTGCGCCTCCTGTTCGTGCTGCCGGGCGTTCAAGACGTTATGCGTCAGGCCTGCGCTCGTCAGCAAATCGGATAGCGATTCCGATTTTTCGATGGAGGTCGTGCCGACCAGTGTCGGCTGGCCCTTCTCCTGCGCTTCCTTGATGATCTCGACGATCGCGGCATATTTCTCAGACGCGGTGCGGTAGACCGCGTCATCATCATCAACCCGCGCAATCGGGCGATTGGTCGGCACTGCCACAACGCCGAGCCCGTAGATCTCCATGAATTCCTCGGCCTCGGTCACGGCCGTACCGGTCATGCCGCCGAGCTTCTCATAGAGACGGAAATAGTTCTGGAACGTCACCTGGGCCAGCGTGACATTCTCCGGCTGGATCTGAACGTTTTCCTTGGCTTCGATGGCCTGATGAAGCCCCTCGGACAACCGCCGCCCAGCCATCATCCGGCCGGTGAATTCATCGATCAGCACAACTTCGTCGTTGCGCACGATGTAGTCCTTGTCCTTCTGGAACAGGACGTGCGCGCGCAATGCCTGATTGACGTGATGCACGATGGTGGTGGATTCAGGGTCATAGAGCGTCTGATCCTCGGGCAGGATGCCACGCGCGAGCAGCTGCGCTTCGAGAAATTCGTTGCCCGCGTCGGTGAAGGTCACCTGACGCTGTTTTTCGTCGCGGGTGTAATGCTCTTCGGTCAACTCGGGGATCAGCGCGTCAATCGAGGTATAGAGATCGGAGCGGTCCTCAGCAGGGCCGGAAATGATCAGTGGGGTACGTGCCTCGTCGATAAGGATCGAATCCACCTCGTCCACGATGGCGTAATTGTGCTTGCGCTGAAACATCTCCGAGAGTTCGGATTTCATGTTGTCGCGCAGGTAGTCGAACCCCAGCTCATTGTTCGTCGCATAGGTCACGTCACAGCCATAGGCGGCCTTTTTCTCGGCCGAGGCCTGCTGCGGATAGATGACCCCTGTGGTCAGGCCAAGTGCGCCGTAAACATTTGACATCCATTCCGAATCGCGCTTGGCGAGGTAGTCGTTCACCGTGACGATATGCACGCCCTTGCCGGTCAGGGCGTTAAGATAGGCCGGGAAGGTCGCGACGAGGGTCTTGCCTTCACCCGTCTTCATCTCGGAAATATTGCCCTGGTGCAGGAAAATTCCGCCCATCAGCTGCACGTCGAACGCCCGCAGGCCCAGCGCGCGGCGGGCCGCCTCGCGACAATTGGCAAAGGCTTCCGGCAGCAGGTCATCCAGGCTTTCGCCATTCAGGGCGCGCGTCTTGAGCTCATCGGTCTTTTGCTTGATTCCCTCATCCGACAGTTTCTCGAACTCAGGCTCCAGATCGTTGATCTTCTGGACAAGGGGCCGGGTCGCTTTCACCTTCCGGTCGTTCGGGGTGCCGAACACCTTTTTGGTAAGTGTAGCCATTCCCAGCATGATCTGATCCGTTCCGCTTGTTGACGTCGATGTGTTGGCTGGTTGCTTGTGCACCCCCGCCGCTGACCATAGAACTGACACCAAGCCGGGACCCCGCAGAGCCATAGTGCGATGTAAGGGGACACCCCTACCCTGTCAACGCTGCGCCCTGACGCAGCCTATCAAAGGTTCGTACATGACCCCAAGATTTACCCGCTCGCTCGCCCTTGCCCTGACGTTCGCCGTGACCACTCCGGCGCTGGCCGAAGACGCGCCGACCGCCCAGACCGTGATTGCCACCGTGAACGGCCAGGAGATCAAGCTCGGTCATATGGTTCTGTTGCGCCAATCCCTGCCGGAGCAGTATTCGCAACTGCCGAACGACGTACTGTTCGACGGTCTTCTGGATCAGTTGATCCAGCAGGCCGCTCTGGAGGGTGCCTATGATGGCGAAACCCCGGATCGGGTGACGCTGGCGCTCGAAAATCAGACGCGCACCCTTCTGGCCGCGGAAGAAGTTGGCGAAATCCTGAAAACCGCCGTCAGCGAAGAGGCGATCGAAGCGGCTTATAACGAGGCCTACAGCGACGCCGAGCCTGAACCCGAATACAAGGCCGCGCATATTCTGGTCGAGACCGAAGACGAAGCGAAGGCCATCATCGAGGAACTGGCCGGCGGTGCGGATTTTGCCGAACTCGCCAAGGAGAAATCCACCGGACCCTCCGGCCCGACAGGCGGCGAACTTGGCTGGTTCAGCAAGGGCATGATGGTCGGCCCCTTCGAAGAGGCGGTCAAGGATATGGAGCCCGGCGCGATCTCCGATCCGGTTGAGACCCAATTCGGCTGGCACGTCATCAAGCTTAACGAAACCCGCGAGAAAGAAGCGCCCTCGCTGGAATCGGTTCGCAATGAGTTGAAAGCCAAGGTCGAACAGGACGTCGTTAAGGCGCATGTTGACGCGCTGGTGGAAGATGCGACTGTCGACAAGACCGTCGCCGAATCCATCGACCCCGCATTGCTTAGCAACACCGAGCTTCTGGAGTAACTTCATGGGTGGCACACCTCCGCTCTCCCCACTGGCCCCGGCGGCCTTTCCCGACCTGCCGGTCATCGACGGCGTCGAATTCGCGACCGCGCAGGCCGGGGTGAAATACAAGGGCCGTACGGATGTCATGCTGGTGCGTCTTGCGCCCGGCACGGCGATGGCGGGGGTGTTCACCCGGTCGGCCACCCGGTCGGCTTCGGTGCTGGATTGTCAGGCCAAGATCGGCGGGGACGGCACCGGTGCGGCGGGGATTGTCGTGAACTCTGGCAACTCCAACGCATTCACGGGGCAGAACGGGATCGACGCCACACGGGCTGTCACCGCCGCTGCCGCCCGTGCGCTGGGAATCGAGGAGGACAGGATGTTCTCTTCCTCCACCGGCGTGATCGGTGAGCCGCTCCCACATGACCGGATCACCGACAAGCTCTACGAATTGGTCGGTAATTTGCAGAGCACCGGGATTACTGAGGCCGCCAAGGCCATCATGACCACCGACACCTACCCCAAAGGCGCCACTGCCGAGGTGCTGATCGACAATCAAAGCATCAAGATCGCCGGAATCGCCAAGGGGTCGGGCATGATCGCGCCGGATATGGCGACAATGCTGGTCTATATCTTTACCGACGCCGAAGTTGATCGCGCGGTCCTGCAATCCATGGTCGCGGCCACTGCAGATCTAACCTTCAACTGCATAACGGTGGACAGCGATACCTCGACCTCCGACACGCTGTTGTGCGCCGCGACGGGGAAATCCGGCGTCCGCGTGACCGAGGCGAATACCGGCTTTATCGACGCCCTGCGCGGTGTGATGCTGGACCTCGCCCACCAGGTCGTGCGCGACGGCGAAGGCGCGACGAAATTCGTGCAGATCCACGTGACCGGCGCGCATTCCGATGCCGACGCGCGCACGCATGCCCTGTCCATCGCGAACTCCCCGCTGGTCAAGACCGCCATCGCTGGTGAGGATCCGAACTGGGGGCGCATCGTCATGGCCGTCGGAAAATCCGGCGCAGCGGCGGATCGGGATCGCTTGTCGATCTGGTTCGGCGACGTTCTGGTCGCCGACAAGGGCTGGCGCTGCCCCGACTACCGCGAAGAACAAGGCGCGGAGCTGATGAAGGATGAGGACATCCACATCAAGGTCGATCTGGGTCTTGGAGGCGGCGTCGCGACGGTCTGGACCTGCGATTTGACCCACGGCTATATCTCGATCAACGCCGACTACCGGTCGTGACCAAGGTCGTTCTGGTCTCTGCCGTCGCGCTGATTGACGCCGATGGCCGTGTCCTGCTGGCGCAGCGCCCCGAAGGGAAGCCGATGGCGGGCCTGTGGGAATTTCCCGGCGGCAAGGTCGAGCCGGGCGAAAGCCCCGAGGCCGCGTTGATCCGTGAGTTGCACGAAGAGTTGGGGATCGAGACCTGGAACTCCTGCCTCGCGCCGCTGACGTTTGCCTCGCATGCCTATGAGACGTTTCACCTGCTGATGCCGTTGTTTGCGTGCCGAAAGTGGCAGGGCGTTCCGCACCCGAAGGAAGGCCAGACCCTCGCCTGGGCGCGCCCGAATCAGCTACGGGATTATCCGATGCCGGCCGCCGACATACCTCTCATTCCGATCATTCGGGATTGGTTGTAACCATCGACACAGGACTTGAGACCCTTAATATAGGGAACTCAGGCAGGATATCGCGTCGCGCCGAAGGTCGATATTGCCGCCGTGTCCTTGGAACTTTATAGTCCTTGAAAGCAGCTCAATGTCGGCCAGCGCCAGAGATTGCGTTAAAATGAGCGATAATTCTGTGGGGGGATAATGATGCTTAGAACAATCACGGTAGGATCCTGCGTATCCGTGCAGGGGACATATCTTGCGACCATGTCGGATGGGCGAGTCGAAGTTCGGGTTGGCAACCAAATTTTCCGCGGCATTCCCGTATCGGGAACCGCCGCAGCCTGACTGCAAGCTTCAGTGTACCACGATCAGACGCGGGCTCCTCATCGGGGCCCGTTTTTTTGATCCTTTTTGTAGCTGGCAAATAAAAACGCGCCGGCGTGGAAACCGGCGCGAGATTTTAACGACTTGCAGCAGATCAGAGCGTGCGCTCGATCTCCTCGCGGGTGAAGATTTCGATCACGTCATCAGCACGAATGTCCTCGTAGTTCTCAAACGCCATGCCGCATTCCTGACCGGACTGAACTTCGGGAACTTCGTCCTTGAAGCGTTTCAGCGTCTTCAGCGTACCTTCGTGGATCACCACATCGTCGCGCAGCAGGCGCACCCCGGCAGAGCGGCGCGCCACCCCTTCGGTCACGAGACAACCGGCGACCTTGCCGACATTGGAGACCTTGAAGACCTCCTTGATCTTCGCGTAGCCGATGAAGTTCTCGCGGATTTCGGCAGACAAAAGACCCGAGGCAGCGGCCTTCACGTCGTCGACCAGATCGTAGATCACCGAGTAATACCGGATCTCCACGCCTTTCTGGTTCGCGGCGTTCCGGGCCGGAGCATTGGCCCGAACGTTAAAGCCAAAGACCGGCGCGCCGGAGGCTTCCGCCAACCCGATATCGCTTTCCGTGATCGCGCCGACGCCCGAGTGCAGAACACGAACCCGCACCTCGTCGTTCCCGATTTTGTCCATGGCCTGAACGATGGCCTCTGCCGAACCCTGCACGTCCGCCTTCACGACGATCGGCATTTCGGTCAGGTTCTCATCTTCCTTGGCACGCTGCATCATCTGCTCCAGGGTCGTAGCAGCCCCGGCAGCAGCGCGTTTATCCTTGGCAAGCTTCTCGCGGTATTCTGCGATTTCGCGGGCCTGCGCTTCGGTGTCGGTCACGTTCAACACGTCGCCCGCTTCGGGCGTACCGTTGAGGCCCAGGACCTCTACGGGCTGCGACGGACCGGCTTCTTTCACGCGCTCACCCTTGTCGTTGACCAGTGCGCGGACCTTGCCGAACTGCTCACCCACAACAAAGATGTCGCCCTGACGCAAGGTACCGGTTTGCACCAGCACGGTCGCGACGGGACCACGGCCCACGTCAAGCTGCGCTTCGATCACGGCCCCCTGAGCGGCCCGNTCCGGGTTCGCCTTGAGTTCCAGCAATTCCGACTGCAGCGCGATGGCTTCCAGNAANTCGTCCAGACCCTGCCCCGTATGGGCCGAAACCTCGACGTCCTGAACATCACCGGACATCTGTTCCACGATCACTTCGTGCTGAAGCAGATCGGTCCGCACCTTGGTCGGATTCGCCTCGGGCTTGTCGACCTTGTTGATCGCCACGATCATGGGAACCTTCGCCGCTTTGGCGTGGTGGATCGCTTCGATCGTCTGAGGCATCACGGCGTCATCCGCTGCGACAACCAGAACGACGATATCCGTCACCTGCGCCCCGCGAGCCCGCATGGACGTAAAGGCAGCGTGACCCGGTGTATCGAGGAAGGTCAGCGCCTGACCGCCATCGGTGGTCACCTGATAGGCCCCGATATGCTGGGTGATGCCGCCCGCCTCACCAGAGACAACCTTGGCATTGCGGATCGCATCCAAAAGCGAAGTCTTACCGTGGTCGACGTGACCCATGATGGTCACGACAGGCGCACGCGGCTTCAGCGTACCCTCGTCATCCACGATCACCTTGATGACGTCCTCGACATCCGCATCCGAAACGCGAACGATATTGTGACCGAATTCCTCGATGATGAGTTCGGCGGTATCCGCGTCAACCGTCTGATTCTGTGTGACCATCATGCCGTTGTTCATCAGCGCCTTGACCACATCGCCAACACGTTCGGCCATTCGGTTGGCCAGCTCGCCGACCATGATCGCCTCGGGCACCTTGACGTCCCGTACAACCTTTTCGCGCGAGACGGGGCCGCCCATAGCCTTTTGGCGCGCCCGCTCCTGCTTGCGCTTCATCGCGGCCATGGACTTCTGACGACCGCCTTCGCCGCCTCTCAGCGCCTGATTCAGCGTCAGCTTGCCAGAACGGCGGCCATCGTCGCGGTTGTTCTTGCCACGTCCGCCGCGATCATCGCGGTCATTAGACGGGCGGGCCGGACGGTCCGGCGCCGGACGTGCGGCACCCGATTTCGCGGCGCGCGAGGCGCCGGTGTCGGCTGCGGGATCGGGCGTCGGAGCGGCGGCCTGCTTCGCGGCCTGTTCGGCATCGCGGCGCTGGCGCTCTTCCTCTTCGGCCTTGGCTTTCAGCGCTTCTTCACGCTCACGCTCTTCGCGGGCCTTGGCCTCAGCCTCCTCGCGGCGACGCTCGCGATCTTCCTCGCGAGCCTTTTCATCAGCTGCACGCTGTGCGGCTTCCTCGACTTCGCGCGCCTTGGCGGCCTGCACGGCCTTGAGACGGCGATCCATCTCGGCATCGGTGATCCCGGCAGGCCGCTTGGAGGGGTCACCACCCGCTGCGCCAGGCCCACCGGGCCTACCCGAGGCACCGCTTTTAGGCACCACAACGCGCTTGCGTTTGGTTTCCACCACGACATTCTTGGTCCGCCCATGGCTGAAGCTCTGCTTCACGTTCCCCGGACGGGACCCAGCACCACGTACACCCAAAGTCTTCTTGCCGTCGTTGTCACTCATGTGATTCATAAATCCTTTCGAGCGGGACCCTCCCGCCGTCATCAAGCCCGCAAACCCTTGAGCCTTGCGGCCTCCTCTACAACTCTTTTGCCCAGACCGCCAGTTCCTAAGGCCGCGTGTATGACAGTTTCGCGTCCAAAGGCCAATCCCAGCTCATCTGCAGTCAACCAGCCGATAAATTTACCGCCAAAAGGGGTCGAGAGCTTGCTCTTGCCGCGCCCCGATCCGTCGCTGGCCTGTATGAGCACATCAGCCTCATCCTTGCCCAGCCAATCCTTGACCCGCTCATAGCCGGCGACCGCATCGCCGGACTTGCGCGCCAGGGCCAGCAACCCGGTCACCCGGGCCACCAATTGCGTCTCGACCTGTGCCACCAGATCCGCCGGTACCGTGACCGGGGCCTTGGCCGCCCTTGCAAACAGCTTTTTCGCAACCGCCTTGTCCAATGCCTCACGGTCAGCTGATACCCAGATGCCGCGTCCCGGCAGCTTTTCCAGAACATCCGGCACGATCTGCGATTCCGGGCTCACGACGAAGCGGATCAGCCCGTTCTTGGGCTGAACCTCGCCTGTGGCGATGCACTTACGCTCCGGTCCGTCGGACCTGTCTTTGGCCTGGCCGCCTCTGCTCATCTCGGCGCCTCCGAAGCTCAGGCGTCCGCCTGAACCTCGACCTCCTCGGATGCCTCTTCGGACTCCAGCTCAGCCGGATCGACCCAACCCAGAAGGACCCGTGCCGTCATCACCAGATGCTGGGCTTCTTCCAGGGACATCTCAAAGGGTTCGAGAATGCCGTCATCCTTGACGCGCTCCCCGTCGACCGTAGTCCAGCCGCCGGCCAGTTCCCAATCCGCACAGGTCGCGAAATCTTCCAGGGTCTTCACGTCGTCCTCGGCCAATGCCTGAACCATTTGGGGTGTCAGACCCTCAAATTCAATGAGGCTGTCTTCCGCGCCCAGCGACCGCGCCTTTTCAAGGGCCGCCTTGGCCTGCGCTTCCAGCACATCGCGGGCACGGGCCTGCAATTCATTCGCCGTGTCCTGATCGACACCGTCGATCACCAGCAGTTCGTCCACTTCGACATAGGCCACCTCTTCGAGATTGGTGAAACCTTCGGAGACCAGAAGCTGCGCGAAGAACTCATCCAGATCGAGGTTGTCCATGAACAACTGCGTCCGCTCTTCGAATTCCTTCTGACGGCGGGCCGATTCCTCTTCCTCCGTCATGATGTCGATGTCGAGCCCGGTGAGCTGCGAGGCCAGCCGCACGTTCTGACCGCGACGACCGATAGCGAGGCTCAATTGTTCCTCGGGGACGACGACCTCGATCTTGCCGGCTTCCTCGTCCAGAACCACCTTGGACACCTCGGCGGGTTGCAATGCGTTCACCAGAAACGTCGGCTGATCCTCGTTCCACGGAATGATGTCGATCTTTTCGCCCTGAAGCTCGTTTACCACGGCCTGCACGCGGCTGCCGCGCATCCCGACACAGGCGCCGACCGGGTCGATCGAACTATCGTAGGAAATCACGGCGATCTTGGCGCGCGACCCGGGGTCACGGGCGACTGCCTTGATGTCGATGATGCCGTCGTAGATCTCGGGCACTTCCATCTTGAACAATTCCGCCATGAACTGCGGGTCAGTCCGGCTGAGGAAGATCTGCGGGCCGCGCTGTTCGCGGCGCACATCCTTGATGTAGCAGCGGATGCGGTCATTGGGGCGATAGCTTTCGCGGCCAATCTTTTCGTTGCGGCGCAGGATGGCTTCGCCCCGGCCCACATCGACGATGATGTTGCCGTATTCCTCGCGCTTGACCTGACCGTTGATGATCGTCCCTGCGCGGTCCTGGAATTCCTCGAACTGGCGGTCACGCTCTGCTTCACGCACCTTTTGCAGGATCACCTGCTTAGCGGACTGGGCGGCGATCCGGCCCATGTCGACCGGCGGAACCTCTTCGACAAAGGTGTCACCGATCTGCGGCTCGGCCATATACTGTTTGGCCTGATCGACGGTCAGTTCAGCCTGATAATTTTCGAGCAGATCATCCTCGACCACAGTGCGCACACGGGTAAAGGCGGCGCGGCCCGTCTTGCGGTCGATGGACACGCGGATGTCCATTTCCGCGCCGTACCGGCTTTTCGCCGCACGGGCGAGCGACTCTTCCATCGCCTCGATGACCAGACCGGGGTCGATCATCTTTTCGCGTGCCACCGCCTCGGCGGTTTGCAGCAGCTCAAGCTGGTTTGCAGAGGTAATCGCCATGTGTCAGTCCTCCTCGGAACCTGTCTCTGTCTCGATATCGTCAAATTGGCTGTCGTCGATGGTTTCGTCGGACGTATTGCCGGCGGCCTTGCGGGCGCGCAGCATCTCGCGGATAAGATCGTCGGTCAGCACCAGCTTGGCCTCGGCCAGCCAGTCGAAGTGCAGACCCACGGTCCCCTCGTCGATGTTGATCAGAACCTCGCCACCCTCGACGCCGGCCAGAACGCCCTTGAAGCGTTTGCGCCCGTCGATCAGTTCGGCGGTCTCGATCTTGGCCTCGTAACCCTCAAAGGTCTCGAAATCCTTCAGCCGGGTCAGGGGCCGATCGATTCCGGGGCTGGAGACCTCCAGCGTATAGGGGTCGCTCACCGGATCCTCGACGTCGAGGGTGGCAGAGACCGCCGTGGAAATCTCGGCGCATTCATCGACCTCGATGCCGCCATCGGGGCGCTCGGCCATGATTTGCAGCGTCTTGGTCTGCCCGCCCATCAGGCGCAGGCGCACCAGTTCGAACCCCATGTCGGCGATGACGGGGCTAACGATCTCGGCCAAACGGCGGTCGATGGCGGTCTTGGCGATAAGGTCCATTGGGACGGGTATCTCCGGGCACAAAAAAACGGGCGCGCGGCCCGTTGTTGCTTCGGTGGAGCGTTTCGGCCAGAGCCAGCAACACGCCGCTGTTGAGGGGCATATAGGCCCCGGACGGACGAATCGCAAGCCCATTCTCACCCCTCCCTCTGGCGGGTCGCGCATGCTATTGGCAAGCAAAGCGATCTGGACGGAGACACCATGACCCAAGCAATCCCCACGCCCCCCGACGACAACTGGCATCCGGTCGATGATTCGGGCTTTATCGAACACGTCGGACCGCTGTTCGTCCGTCAGGTCGGGACAGAGCCGACCTGGATCGGATTTCGACCCGATCAGCGTCACCGCAATTTGAACGGCGTGGTCCAGGGCGGCATGTTGATGACCCTCGCCGACCGCGGCCTGGGCCGGATCGCCCGGACGCGATATAATGGTGGTCCCGTGGCGACGGTCAATTTCAGCTACGATTTCATCGGTGCCGCGCCATTAGGCCAGTTCGTCCATATCGAACCGAAGGTCGCAAAGGAAACCGGGACGATGCTCTTTATGCAGGGTGAGGTGTTCTGCGACGGCGATCTGATTGGTCGCGCCCATGGCATCTGGAAAAAACTCAAGCGCAAGCCGGAATAAGGGCGATACGGGATCGCGCCGTTTGCAATTGGCAGAGGGGCGCTGCCCCCGGCCTGCGGCCTCCCCCGGAGTATTTGGAACGCGGTGAAAATCAGGTTTCCCGGACCTGCCGGGCGACCTCGCGGTCAGCATGCGCCTTGGCGCGAAGCTGCGCCATCTCTTCTTCTGTGCGCGATTCCGTATTGCAGTAGTCGCGCTTCCAGTCGGCAGTCTCGGCCCAGACCTGCGGGTTCACCTGGGTTTGACCCGGACCGCTGGTGGTATCGAACAGACGAAGAGCCAATGCCAGGGTCTCGGCCTGCGAATCTGGATCATGCGGCTTGCCCGCCGCGTTACCCAATGGAAAGTCGGAAAACAGAAAGCGGGGCGGACCCGCATGTTCCACTATATCCCGCGCACTGCCCATGATGAGAGTAGGGATACCGGCGGCTTCCAGGTGGCGGGCGACGAGTGTCGCGGACTGATGGCAGACCGGACAGTTCGGCACAAAGAGCGCCGCCTCCGCCCCGTCCTCGCGACAGCGGCGCAGAATCTCCGGCGCGTCGACCTCCAGAGTGTGGCGCTGCGACCGATTGGTCGGCAACCCGTGAAACCGCGTTGTGAGCGATCCAAAGAGAGACCCTTCGACTGCGCGCAATGCGGGCAGTGGAAACCAGCTGCCGGGATCGGTCATGGTGGTGTGGTCCCGGTCGATCGCAACGTGAGAGACACGCAGATCGTGATCCTGCCGCATGTCGCCGGAGTACACCTTGTAGAATTTCGCCGCAGCATTGTAAGGCGCGCCCGGTCCCTGATCGCCCTTCTCGGGATCGTAGGGAGCAGCGGTCGTGATCAGGGTCAGCGCCGATTGCGAGATCGGTTTTGACGGCTTGGTAAAGGGAATATCGTCGTTCTGCGCCCAGACGTAGGGATTGCCGAACCCCAGCGCGAGATACCAGTCGCGGGTGCGCTGCATGTATGGGATCGGGGTGTCATCTGTATCGGTCATCAGCTTCCCAACGTATCGTTAGCGATACGGTTGGTGGCCCGCACCAGTTCGGCCGAGATGCCCGGCTCCGACAGCGCATGCCCTGCGTCCCCGATGATTTGAAGTTCACCATGCGGCCAGCGGGCGGCCAAGGTATAGGCCGTCGCGGGCGGGCAGATCATGTCATAGCGCCCCTGCACGATCACACCGGGGATATCCGCGATCTTGTCCATGTTGTTCAGGATATGCTCGTCTTCGGGCAGCCAGCCGAAATTGGTGAAGTAGTGGTTTTCTAACCTGGCGAAAGCGCGGGCGTAATCCCCAGGAGCCTCCCCCCCAAGGCCTGCCGTGCGTATGGAGGCCAGCGAATTTTCCCAGCCCGACCAAATGCGACCGAACATGACTTCCTGCTTCATATCCCCGCTGAACAACCGGCGATGATAGGCGGCGATCATGTCGTGACGCTCATCCTCGGGGATCGGGTCCTGAAATCGCGCCCAGGCTTCAGGCCAAAAGGCGCCTGCACCGCCCTGATAAAACCAGCTGAGTTCCTTGCGGCTCATCAGGAACACACCGCGCAACACCAGATGATGCACCCGGTCGGGATTGGCCTGCGCATAGAGCAACGACAGTGTCGCGCCCCAGCTACCGCCAAAGACCACCCACTGATCAATGCCGAGAGTTTCGCGAATCAGTTCGATGTCCGCAACAAGGTGCCAGGTGGTGTTCTCACTGACGCTGGCATGGGGACGCGACCGCCCGCAGCCACGCTGATCAAAGAGGATAACGCGGTAATGCGCCGGATCGAAATAGCGCCGCATCGCCGGGCTGCATCCACCGCCGGGGCCGCCATGCAACACCACCACCGGCGCGCCCTCGGGGTTGCCCGATTGCTCCATGTAAATGGTGTGACCCTGCCCGACGTCGATCATCCGCTGATCGAAAGGGTCAATCGGCGGATAAAGGTAGGAAGCTGCGCTCTTTTGGCCCGAGGACTTGTCCATGATCTGCTCTATATTAATCCAAGAGTAGAATGACCCCAAGGATCCGGAAATGCAATCGACCGCCCCGCGCACCGACACCATCGACCCGGCCGAAGTCGCCAAGTTCGAGGCGATGGCGGCTGATTGGTGGAATCCCGATGGCAAGTTCAAGCCGTTGCACATGATGAATCCCTGCCGGCTGGACTATATCACCCGCCAGATCGCCGCCGAGTTTGACCGCGACATGACCAGGGACAAGCCCTTTTCTGGCTTGCGGATCCTCGACATCGGCTGTGGCGGCGGGTTGCTCTGCGAACCGATGGCGCGATTGGGTGCGACGGTCGTCGGCGCCGATGCGGCCGAGGGCAATATCCCCGTCGCAGAGGTGCATGCCCATCAGTCCGGGCTTGAGATCGACTACCGCCACACCACCGCCGAGGCTTTGGCCGAGGCAGGCGAGGTTTTCGATGTTGTTCTCAACATGGAAGTGGTCGAACATGTCGCCGACCCCCTCGCCTATTTGACCGCCTGTCACGATCTGCTGAAACCGGGCGGGCTGCACATCTGTTCGACCATCAACCGCAACCCCAAGAGCTTTGCCGCCGCGATTGTCGGGGCCGAGGTCGTCATGCGCTGGTTGCCCAAGGGCACGCACGACTGGAAAAAATTCATCACCCCGGATGAACTGTTCGATCTTATGCGCCAGGCCGGTCTCGATCCGGTGGACCGCAAAGGGTTCGTCTTTAACCCCGTCTCATGGCAATGGCGGATTTCGGACCGGGATCTTTCGGTGAATTACGTCACGGCCTCGATCCGACCCTGATTTCTGTGCTGATCATTCCAGCCGGCCGCGCAGCTCCCTTAGGATGGGCAGAACAGCGCGCACCCGGTCCGCGCCCAGCGCGCCGATCAATTCACCGACCATCGGAGATATGCCTTCGAGCGCTGTGTCGCGCGCCTGTCGTCCCGCGGGCGAAATACCGACCATCTTGCGCCGCGCATCGTCCCAATCGGGACGGATATGCACATATCCCGACCATTCAAGCCGCGACAGGGTGTTTGTCATCGCACCGCGCGTCACGTGAAACGTCTGGGCCAGCTGCGCAGGCGTGCGTTCCTCGCTGACATGGGCGAGATGGTTCAACACTGAAAAATGCGAGATTTCCATCCCCTTGGGCAACACCTTTGACAGCCGATTGCGGACCAGCTGGTCGGCCGTCAGGATCTCGCTGAAGAGCGCGATGGCCAGAGAATGGTTCGGGTCCGTCATGTGGCGAGAGTATACTCACGATCATGTGAAAGCGATGCGATGCGGCGACGCGCCTGATCGACCCGGTCCATATCGAGATCGACGAGGTGGATGCCCACCTCCTCGCCCCCATCCAGCAGCACTTCGCCCCAGGGCGCCACGACCAGGGAATGACCGTAGGTGCTGCGCTGCTTGCCCTTGGTGATTGCGTGGTCGCCCGACTGCGCCGGGGCGAGCACAAAGCAGCCGGTTTCAATCGCGCGCGCCCGCAAGAGCGGCTCCCAATGGGCCGCGCCGGTGACGGGTGAAAAGGCCGCCGGGACCGTCAGGATCTGCGCCCCGCCCTGCGCCAGCGTGCGGTATAGCGCAGCAAACCGCAGATCGTAACATACGGTCATGCCGATGCGGGCAAAGCCGGCATCCACCACCACCGCACGCGTTCCGGGGCGATAACCGGCGCTTTCACGATATGTTTCCTCGGGCGTGACATCGACGTCGAACATGTGGATCTTGTCGTACCAGCCAGCGATGCGCCCATCCGGCGCGATCATGTAGGACCGATTGGCAAACCGCCCGTCCGGATCATCCGTCTGCACCCCGATGGAGCCGAGCAAGAGCCAGACGCCCTGTGCCGCCGCCTCTTCGCGCATTCCGGCGAGGAAGGGGTTGCCGGCCTCCGGTTCCAGCACCTTGTCCTGATGACTGCGGCTTGCAGAGACGCAATTCGTCACCTCGGGTGTCAGAACGAACCCGGCACCCTGCGCGGCTGCGTCCCGAACCATCTCGCGCACCATCGGAAGGTTGTCCGCAGGCATCTCGGACGAGGTGATCTGAAGCAGCGCCGCTTTCATGTCAGTCCGCCAGCATCGGGTCGAGCTTGCCCGCGCGATGCAATGCGCTGAGCTCATCATACCCGCCGACGTGTTCGTCACCGATAAAGATCTGCGGCACCGTGTGTCGGCCCGCGCGCTGCATCATCTCCTGCTTCTTGGCCGGATCGCGCATCACGTCGATCTCGGTATAGGCGACGTCCTTTCCGTCCAGCAGACGTTTGGCGGCGGAGCAAAAGCCGCAAATCGGGGTGGTGTACATGACAACAGGTTTCATATCGGGTCTCCGGTATCCTTTCCGGGGAACGTAGCATCTTTCACCGCGCGCGCCAGAGTGAGGACGCAAACCGAGGCCGCGCCCGCCCGCAACAGAGCCTCAGTGCCCGCCGAAAGCGTCGCACCCGAGGTCATGACGTCATCAACCAGCAGGATTGCGCGACCCTTTACCATGGCGGCGCGACGCGGGTGGATCGTCAGCGCACTGTCGAGAGTCGCGAACCGCTCAGCCCGGCCCTTGCCATCCAGAACAGGTGTCTGGTGTCGTCGCAACAGGAGGTCGGGACAGAACTGTAACTCCAACGCCCGCGCCGCGCCCCGCCCCAACAGAAGCGACTGATTATAACGCCGCTTGACCCGCCGCCGCCAATGGAGGGGGACGGGTGCAATCAACATACCGGGGCGAACGAGGTCGCCCGCGACCCGCGCCATCCACTTCGCTGCAGGCGTGGCGAAATCCATGCGATCGCCGTGTTTCAGGCCCAGAACGATCCTACGCCCGTTACCGCCGTAGACCATCGCCGTGCGGCCACTGCGCCAGGGTCGCGGCATCGACAGGCAATCGTCGCAGCGATCCTCGCAGGTCGCGAAATCCCCGACCAAAGGCACGCCGCAGGCATCGCATATGGACCCTCCGACAAAGGGCGTCTCGCGCCAACACCGGCCACAAAGCCCTTGATCCGTCTCGACCAGCGCGTTGCAGGTCAGGCACCCCGGCGGGTAAACCAATCGCAAGCCTGTTTGCAGTACCCTCGCGACGCGCATATCTACCCTCCATGACCGGATCACAGCCCCCCCGCCTGACCGACCGCAACGCATTGCGACGCAACCGTCAGCGCACGCGCGCGGATGCCATGTTCCTGCACGACATCGCCATCGAGGACATTCAGGATCGCCTGTCGATGGTTAACAGGACGTTTAGCGAACCGGCGATTGTCACCGGGCATCCTCAGGTCTGGACCGGCGTCACAGGTCAGTCCGAACGCGTCGTGGCGGATGACGAGGTGCTGGACCTGACCCCCGGCACCCATGATCTGGTGATCCACGCCATGGCGCTGCACTGGGCGGACGACCCCATCGGGCAGATCATCCAATGTCGCCGGGCGCTGCGCCCCGATGGTCTGTTCCTCGCCGTACTGCCGGGCGGGCAGACCCTGCATGAATTACGCGCCACGCTGGCCCAAGCCGAAAGCGATGTGACCGGGGGTCTGTCGCCCCGTGTCGCCCCAATGGCGGAAATCCGGGACCTTGGCGCATTGCTCCAACGGTCGGGCCTGGCCTTGCCGGTGGCCGACGGGCATCCCTTTCCGGTCAGCTATGCCTCCGCCTTGCATCTGATGCGCGAGTTGCGCGCCATGGGTGAGGGCAATGCGTTAGAAGCCCGTCAACGCAGACCGACGCGCCGCGCCGTCCTGAACCGCGCCGCCGAGGTCTACGCCGCGCATTATCCGGCCGAGGACAACCGCATCACCGCGACATTCGAGCTGATTACCCTGACCGGCTGGGCGCCGGACGAAAGCCAGCCCAAACCGCTACGCCCCGGCTCTGCCGCAAGCCGGCTTTCGGATGCGCTGAATGCGCGCGAAGTCCCGCTAAAGGATTGACCCCCGACGCGAAGTCGCTACGTCCGAAACATCATCAGCGAGGGAAGACCATGACCAACGCCCGCCCGGCCCATGCGGCTGCCGATCATCCCGCCCTCCCGCGCGAGAAGGTGGGCGTGCTGGTGGCGAACCTCGGCACGCCGGACAATACCGATTACTGGTCGATGCGCCGCTACCTGAGCGAGTTCCTCTCGGACAAACGTGTGATCGACTACCCGCGGTGGAAATGGCAACCGATCCTGCAAGGCATCGTGCTGAGCATCCGGCCCTTTAAGTCCGGTGCGGCCTATCGGACGATCTGGAACAAAGAGGCCGATGAATCGCCCCTCATGACCATCACGCGTCAGCAGACGGCCAAGCTGAGCGACGCGATCAGCGCGCGCTACGGGGATGATGTGATGGTCGATTTCTGCATGCGATACGGCAATCCATCGACCCGATCCAAGGTGCGCGCCATGGTTGCGGCGGGCTGCACGAAAATCCTGTTCTGCCCGCTCTACCCGCAATATGCCGGGGCGACGATGGCGACCGCGAACGATGAATTCTTTCGCGCGTTGATGGGGGAAAAGTGGCAGCCAGCGGTGCGTACCCTGCCCCCCTATTTCGACGATGAGGCCTATATAGACGCGCTTGCCGGATCAGTGGAACGCGCCTACGCCTCGGCGGATCAGGAACCCGATGTGCTGGTCTGCTCCTATCACGGCTTGCCGTTCCGCTATCTGACCGAAGGCGATCCCTACCATTGCCAATGTCAGAAAACGACGCGCCTGCTAAAGGAACGGTTGGGCTGGGCGGATGATCGAATCATCACGACCTTTCAGTCAAAATTCGGTCCCGAGGAATGGTTGCAGCCTTACACGGTCGAAGAGGTCGCGCGGCTTGCCGAACGAGGGCGCAAACGGATCGCGGTAATCGCGCCCGCATTTTCGGCCGATTGCATCGAAACATTGGAAGAGATCAACGAGGAGATCCGCGAAAGCTTTGAGCGCGCGGGCGGCGAGGCGTTTACCTATATCCCCTGCCTCAACGACGGCGAGGCGCATATCGCCGCGCTCGTAGGGCGGATCGAGGCGAACTTGTCCGGCTGGCTGGATTAACATCACAAGGTGCGGCGTCACGATATCGACTGACCAGACCCGAACATTCAGAACACCGGAAACAGAAAAAGGCGGTGCATTGCACCGCCTTTTCCCACTGAATCTCTTCAGCTGATCTTAGCGCGATGCTGCAACTGCAACAACTGCAAGAAGCAGCAGCGGGATCAGGATACCGCTCGACGAAGAAGTGGTTTCTTCGACGATGACGGGTGCTTCGATAACAGGCTCGGCGTAGGAGCCGGCGGTTGCGGTCGAAGCTGCGGCTGCCAGAACGGCTGCGAGAACGAGTTTCTTCATAGTATCCTCCAGATGTAACGCTGGAAAGGCACACACACCTATCCAGCACCCAAGACTTACCTCGTAACTCGTTCTAACCAGCAATTTTCGGCGATTGCAATTACTTGTTAAGCGCCGTTCGTGCTGCGGTGCCGCACTGTCGTCAAATAAGCAACACCTGAGTCCCGACGTTCGTCATCTCAAAAAGCTGGGTGATGTGCTCGTTGTAAAGCCCGATGCAGCCGTTCGAAGACCGGCGTCCGATCTTGCGTGTGTCGTGGGTCCCGTGGATACGATAATACGTCCAGCCAAGGTACAGCGCCAGCGGGCCCAGCGGATTGTCGGGCGCGCCGCCTTCGACGACGGCAGGCCACTCGGGGTTACGCTTGCGCATGTTCGGCGTCGGCCGCCATGTCGGTTTGACCACTTTCTGGATCACCGTGGTGCGACCCCGCCGCGTCAACTCTTCGGAGACGGGAACCGAGGTCGGGTAGAGCATGTAGGTCGACTGATCCTCCGACCAGTAATGCAGCGCCCGACTGTCGATATCGACAAGGATCGCGCCGTTGTTGGTATTGGAGAAGTAGGGCCGCCAGTCCAGCGACCGGAAACTGGAGATGTTGTGGCGCACAACCTCCGATGGATCGCGCTCTACTTCGGTCGAGTTTTCGAAAGGCGATGCATAGGTGGAATTCGTTTGGGCAAGCGCCGGTGTCGCCAATGCGGCGGCGGAGCCGGCAAGGAACGACCGGCGAGACTTCAGATGGCTTTTCATGACTGACCTGACTGCGCTGGATTGGTTAAGAGTTCACGCTACAATATGGGCTGAATGCGCAAGAAACAAATCAAACCCCCGCGAGACCGGCGAAGTCACACCGATGTGGGTTTGAATAGCGACGCCGCATTCGCTAGGAGTTCTAGGACATGAATATCATCGAGGACAGAGACTAATGCGGCTACCCCTCCTTATCGCTTCGGCCCTTATCGCCCTGACGGCATGTACCCCGGTCACGACCGACACCCCGCCGCGCCTTGGCGCCGACGGCAAGCCGCTGCCGAAACTCTATCGCATTCCGGCCTCGGCAAAGGCGACGATCCCCTATGAGGTTCTCGATGCTGTCAACAGCCTGCGCGCCGCATCCGGCGCCGGGCCGGTTCAGATCGACACCCGCCTGACGGCCGCCGCGGCGACCCATGCACGGGATATGTCGCAGCAGAACCGCCCCTGGCATTTCGGGTCTGATGGGTCCTCGCCGATCGACCGGGTGCGCCGGGTCGGATACTCGGGCCAACTGCTGGGCGAAAATATCTCGGAAACCTACGAGACAGAGCTTGAGACCCTCGCCGCCTGGATGGATCAACCCGACACCCGGCGCGTCATCCTGGACAAGCGGGCGCGCGATATGGGCTTTGCCTGGCATCAGGAGAACAACGGCAAAATCTGGTGGGACATGATCATCGGCGGCGGCTCCGGCGTGGCTACGCCCGGAACCTGATCAGGCTCAGTGTCGGGGCGCTCTGCCCCTTCACCCTCTTTCGACGCGCAGATTCCAGCGGTGCGCTCCGTTACCGGCACGCACCGAACAAGGGTCAGGGATAGACGGTGATGATCGTACCGTCGCCCACCATGGCGTAGATATCTTCGATCTCGTGATCCTCCACAGCGATGCAGCCTGCCGTCCAGTCGCGGCGCAGCGCCTTTTTCTTGGAATTGGGCTGGCCATGGATAAAGATGTTGCCGCCCGCGCTCTTGCCCTGACTTGAGGCAAAGGCGAAATCCTCGGTGTTGGGATAATTCATCCCGACCGACAGGTAGAATTCGCTATTCGGATTGCGCCGATCAATGCGGTAGGTGCCCTCGGGGGTTTTTCCGTCCCCTTCGAACTGCTTGTGACCGACCGGGGCAAAGCCCAGGGCGATATCGTAACTTTTCAGCACGTCCTTGTTGTGCATCAGATACATCTTGCGGTCCGCCTTGTAGACGAGGATCTGCGTCACCTCGGGACCGTTGTAGGTTTTGAACTTGCCGGAACAACCCGCGAGGCTGAATGCCATCACGACTGTCAGAATCAAGGATAGAAATCGCATACTGCCGCCCATATTTTTTCAGACCTTATAGTCCGGAATCCGGTTTCGAGAAAGCGATCTCATGCGACTCACGATCATGTGAGGCGGAACCCTGCCACCATTTCAACGTGCGATGACCATCGAAATTGGTCGATCACCGTGATCGGATCCATGACGTATCCCGCTGCGATCAAGTGCCCGGCGTCCCGTGCAAAGGTCACCGGATTGCAGGAGACATGCGCGATCACCGGCACCCGCGCCTTGGCCAGCTCCTCAATCTGCGCCTCGGCTCCGGCGCGCGGCGGGTCGATCACGATGGCGTCGATCTTGCGCAGATCCTCCGCGATCATCGGGTTGCGAAAAAGGTCTCGCGTCACGCTGCGCACCTTCTTCAGTCCCGGCGTGTCGCGCCACCCCCTGTCCAGTGCCTTGGTCATCGCCGCGACGCCTTCGACTGCCAGAACCTCCGAGCGCTGCGCGAGCGGAAGGGCAAAGGTGCCCACGCCCGCAAAGAGATCCGCGATTTGGGCCGCACCTCGGGTGATCTTGCTAACCGCGGCCATTAGCGCGGCTTCGCCTGCATGGGTGGCTTGCAGAAACGCCCCCGGCGGCGGCAGAACCAGCGCAGGACCAAAGCGTTGCAGGGGCGGGCGGCGCGAAAGCTCAAGCTCATCGCCCCATGCCAGCCGGGCCAGGTCATGGCGCGCTGCCACTTCGGCTAACTCAACTTCGAGGTCACGGTCCAACGGCTTGCCACCGCTGACCAGTACGTCGATTCCGGACTCCGACAGAGTGGCCATGACGTGAAGCTCCGCCTTGCGCGACCCGCCGATGACGGCCAACGCCTCTGCCACGAGGCGGGCCGGCATGAGATCGGGGTGCAGTAACTGGCAGTCGGGAATGTCCACGATCACGCCCGATGCGCGGCCATGGAACCCCGCCAATGCGCCTTTCTTGGTGCGACGCGCCGAAAGGGTCGCACGACGCCGCGACCGAGGCGGGGAAGTCTCGATCCCGGCAATCTCAACCTCCAGCCCGTGCGCCCGCAGCGCATCCACCACGATGCCCGCCTTCCAATCGCTGACGAATGCGTCCGAGGCGTGTTGCACCTGACAGCCGCCGCAACTACGGAAATGGCGACAGGGCGCTGCGACACGATCGGTGGAGGGGCGGACAATCTTCACCTCGCTCAACCGCGTACCGTCGAGGCTCCCGCTGACGGTTTCACCCGGCAGGGTCATGGGGGCAAAAACCGGCCCAGGCGCAATGCCGTCGCCGTGATGTCCAAGTCGTTGAATAATGTGTTCGCTCATGGTGCCCGGATACAGCGACGCAGTGTGTCGGGCCAAGCCCTATTCCGCAGCATCCCGCGCGCCGATGAATCCGCCCGACTGGCGGCTCCAGTAGCGCGCATAAAGTCCGCCCTTGGCCAGAAGATCGTCGTGGCTGCCCAACTCGACGATTCGACCCTGATCGAGAACGGCAATCCGGTCCATATGCGAAATCGTGGAAAGACGATGTGCAACGGCAAGGACCGTCTTACCCTCCATCACACGCTCCAGCGCGGACTGGATCGACGCCTCGACCTCGGAATCGAGCGCTGACGTCGCCTCGTCCAGAACGAGGATCGGAGCATCCTTGAGGATCGCGCGCGCCAAGGCGATGCGCTGGCGCTGACCGCCCGACAGTTTCACCCCGCGTTCACCAAGACGCGCGGAATAGCCTTCATTGCCCAGATGGTCGCTGAGGGTGCGGATGAACAGATCCGCCTCGGCCTGACTCGCCGCGGCAAAGACTTCCTCCTCCGTTGCCTCGGGACGCCCGTAGCGTATGTTTTCCATCGCCGATCGATTGAACATCGCGGTTTCCTGCGTGACCATGCCGATCTTGCGCCGCAAACTGTCCTGTGTAACCGAACTGATGTCCTGCCCATCGATCAATATGTGCCCCGATTCAGCATCGTAGAGCCGCATCAGTAGCGCCACGAGCGTCGATTTCCCCGCGCCCGATGCACCGACGATCCCGAGCTTTTCGCCCGGCTTAATGTCCAGCGTCACACTGTCGACCCCACCCACATCACCGCCATAGGTGAAGGTGAGGCTATCCAGAACGACGCGCCCTTCCGGCACGTTCAGATCGACCGCGCCAGGCTTGTCTTCCAACCGCATGGGGTGCGCCAAAGTCCGCATCCCATCCTCCAGCTCACCGATATTCGCCGAAATCCCCATCAGCGTGAACGAGACCCAACCTGTCATCTGCGCCAGCCGGATCGCAACCGTACCCGCCGCGACAATCGCGCCGACCGTGGTCGCGCCGGTTGACCAGAGCCACAGTGATCCGCCGACAAGAATCACCGGCAGCGCCCCGGCCAAGGTCATCAACAACACTCGAAAGGTCACCGAAACCTTGGCGAAATCGTAGGCCCGATTGCGAAATTCGCCAATGGCGCGCAGGGCGACACGATCCTCATAATCCGCATGGGCGAACAGCTTGACCGTCTTGATGTTGGTGATCGTATCGACAACCTGTCCCGACACCATCGCACGCGCGGCGGCGCGCGCCTTTGCCCGCTGGCGGATGCGCGGCAGGAAATACCGGATCAGCGCCACGTATCCGATGAACCAAACGCCAAACCCCGCAACCAGCCAAGGATCAATCGTAAAGATCAACACCGCCGCGCCGATAATCGAGCTCATCGCGAAAACGACTGAGTTGATCGTTTCCATCGACACTTCGGTCATCGCGCTGGCGCTTTGCATTTGCTTCTGTGAAATTCGTCCGGCGAAATCATTGTCGAAATACGTCACGCTCTGACCCATGGTCCAGCGATGCAGCCGTGACAGGGTGAGACTCCAAACATTCGGCATGATGAAGAGCGTGTTCGCAGCCGAACTCAAGCCCATCAGAACCGGTCGCGCCAGCATGAAGAACGCCAGCGCGATCAGGATCATAGTCAGGCTTTCGCCGGTAAACGCGAGGTCCGGGCCAGCCGCCGTCGCCCGGTCGATGACCGCGCCGAGGATCCAGGCCGAGCCGACTTCGACCGTGCCGGCAATGGCCGAAAGAACGCAGGCCACGCTGATGACGGGCCATGCGCCACGCAACAGCCAGCCGATATAGCGCATCAACGTCGCGGGCGGCGGCCCATCGGCAGGTTTGAACGGGTCAATGAAACGGCTGGTGTCAAAGGGCATGTGGGTCTCGGATGGTTACCCGTTGAACGTAGCGCGCAACGCGGCGGTTCAACCATCCCCCTCGGCGCACAATGCCGCGCGTGTGAGCGCGAACCCCGAGGCGATCCAGCGCGCCTCAAGCTCACGCATACGAACGCCGAGCGCCGCGCCGCTGTACTGCGGCATCAGATCGCCCGGTTTCACTGGAAACGTCGCGACCGCCCCGCGTCGGACAGCGGCGAAGTCATCGGCGCAGGTCGGGGTCTCCAGCATCGCTCCTCGCAAGAGAAGGATATTTTCGCCCTGCTCCGCGCCAAAGCGATACCCCAATTCTTCCGGCGACATAGCGTTTTGAACACCCTCGCGCAGGGTTGCCAGGGCTTTCGACTCAGCCTTGCTCAGCCGCAAATCAGCGACCGGATCGGTCCCGCCCAATGCAGCAAGACGGCGCATGGGATCGGGTGGGCGACCGCCTTCCAAGTGGACCAAAGGCGCCAGCGCACGATCCTCCGCGCCCGGCAGAACATGGCCAAGCACCCCGCTGATCGCCATGACCGCGACCGCGGGGGCAGGGTCCGGGGCGTTCAGCAATTTGCGCATTTCCTGCCCGATCCGTTCGCGCGACAGGTTTGCCACAGTGTCGGCGGTCGCGGCGATGGCCGACAGGGCGTCGCTATCCATCCCCGCCTGAGGGTCGCCGTACCAAGCGTGAAACCGAAAAAACCGCAGGCTCCGCAGCGCATCCTCTGTGATCCGCGCGACCGGGTCGCCGACGAACCGCACCCGCCGCGCGTGCAGGTCGGGCAACCCCTCCAACGGGTCGATCACCTCACCCGTCGCGGTCGCATAGAGGGCGTTCATGGTGAAATCGCGACGCGCGGCATCCTCACCCACCGCATCGGAAAACTGCACGACCGCGTGACGACCATCCGTCTCGACATCACGTCGGAACGTGGTGACTTCGTGACCTCGCCCCTTCGCGACGAGGGTCACAGTCCCATGCGCGATCCCCGTGGGAACGACCTTGATGTCGCTGGATTCCGCCAGTTCAGTCACGATTTCAGGACGCGCATCGGTCGCGATATCGATATCCCCGACGGGACGATCCAATAACGCATCGCGCACACAGCCCCCAACGAAAAGGGCCTGATACCCGCCGTTTTCAAGCGCCCGAAAAACCGCCCGCGTTCCCGGATGATCCATCCAAGCGCCACGGATCCGCGTCATGCCAGCCGGTCCGCAAGAACGCGGCAGATCATCGCCGTCGCACCCCAGATGTAGTAGGGACCCCATGGCACGACATAGTATCGACGAGTTTCGCCGCGCCATCGCCGATCTTGAATGCGATAGTTCTCCACATCCAGCAAATGCGCGAGCGGCACATCAAACGCCTCCTCCACCTCGCCCGGTTCAGGGCGCAGGGAAAAATCGCTTTTGATCCGAGCCACGACCGGAGTCATGGAAAATACGCTGACCGTTTCATGCGGCGGCAGGTATCCGAGCACATCGACAAGCCCATTGGGTAAGCCTATCTCTTCCTCGGCCTCCCGTATGGCGGCGGCGGTGACATCGAAATCGCTCTCTTCGACCTTACCGCCGGGGAAGGCGATTTGCCCCGGATGATGTTTCAGATGCGAGGTCCGCTTGGTGAGAATGACGTGCAGCGCCCCACCGCGTTCGATCAGCGGGACCAGAACACCAGCGGGGCGCAGGGGATTGGACGGAGGCATCCCGACGCCTCCGTTCACATCAAAGTCAGACGATCCAAGACCCTCGCGTGCGAGAGCTGCGCGAATACGGTCGAAACTGGCGGCCTCAGCCTTCACTCGGGCCCTCCGCGTCAAAGCCGACCGAGGCGGGATCCATCACGTAATGTGCCCCACAGAATTGACAGTCTGCCGTTACCGTCCCTTCGGCCGTCGTCATCTTTTCAATGTCCTTGGCCGAATAAATCGACAGGGACTGCCGCACCTTGTCTTCGGAACAAGAGCAGCCAAATCGGACCGGCTGAGCATCAAAGACACGCGGCTGTTCTTCGTGAAACAAGCGAACGAGAAGATCCGTGGGAGAGACGCTCGGGCCAATCAGTTCCAGGGCTTCCACCGTATCAAGATGGAAGTTCACACGGTTCCAGTTCTCCTCCTCCTCGCCGTCGACGAGATCAGAGGCAAGCAATAGCCCACCTTCGCCGCTGCCGCCCTCACCAGAAACATGCGGACTGGCTTGTGGCATCACTTGGATCATGACGCCTCCGGCGCGCCAATGCTCCGCGCCGCCCGCCTCCCGGGATTTGCCGAAGGAAAGCGAAAATCGGGTGGGCAATTGCTCAGACTGCGCAAAATAAGCCTCTGCGCAGGCTTTCAGCGATCCACCGGACAACGGCGTGATGCCCTTGTAAGGCTGCATCCCCATGCCCTGATCCAGCATGATCGCAAAGTAGCCTTTGCCAACCTGTTCGATCGGCGCCTCATCGGTCAGCCGGTCACGGTCATAGCTAGCATATGCCCGGATGCGAGCTGGCTCCCCTTCCTTTTCGGGGCCGTAGTAATCGGTCGCGATCATTCGGACCGGCCCATCGGATTGCACCTGCAATTGCAATTTCCAACGCAGCTTGATGGTCTGCCCGATCAGCGCGGTAAGCAGTGCCATCTCGGCCACCAAAGCTTCGACCTTCTCGGGGTAATCATGCTGGGACAGGATGCCCTCAAGCACGCCATCCAACCGCGCAACCCGTCCGCGCACATCTGATGTATCCAGCTGAAACGGCAATACAGTGTCGTCCCAAGCCAATTTGGAGCCGAGTGTCATGGGGTTTCCTTCCGCGCGCAGTCTTGGCATATCTTTGCCAGCACCTAGGGGCAAGGACGCCCGGTTACAAGCGGGGCACCCCCCATGCGACGTTACGGAGACGCCCCTGACCCCGCTCGCAGATATCAGTTTCGACCCGGCGCCTACGCAATCCTACCGCGCGATGGCTCACTGCTGTTGACGCATCAAGCGGTCCCAGTACCCGAATTTCAACTGCCCGGCGGAGGAATAGAGCCTGGCGAATCTCCTATCTGCGCCCTCCATCGGGAGGTTCATGAGGAAACTGGTTGGGCCATTGCAGGGGCCCGTCGCGTTGGCGCGTTCAGGCGTTTCACCTTCATGCCGGACTACGACTTATGGGCCGAGAAGCTCTGCACGATCTATATGGCTAAACCTATATTTCAGCGGCACTCTCCTACTGAACCCGGACACACTGCGGTTTGGATGCCTTATCGCGCCGCGGGTGGCCAACTTGCAGATCGCGGGGCCCGAGACATTCTGGCGAAAGTGGATTGGTGAGGCCCGAAGGTCCACAAGTTTTCCCATCATTTTAATTCATCGTCACACCAATCTCTTCTGCCGAGCGCATCTCTTCACAACCGAACTCTACCCGTGACCTATTACTATTAGGTTAACTGAAAAATTCTTTTCTCTTAATCATTTAGCAACGTCTTCCCTGTACCAATCTCCGGAAACAAGGCCAATTTAGGGGGTTGATGATGACAATGCTCAGGCACACCGAGAGGACGACGCAGGGTGTTATGTGGTCCGGGCATTTGGCATCCCGACCCAATCGCCGGCCTCGTGACGGACCATGTAACTTATGCGTTTGGAAAGCGCAGCCTTAGATCAGAAACTCTGCGAGGATCGTGTCTTGAGTAATGTCACGGTAGGTAAAGCCGCTCTCTTCCATTCGATCAAAGAGGCGATGGAAATCGGAGGCTTCCTTCGTTTCGATACCGATGAGCACGGAGCCAAAATTGCGCGCGGATTTTTTCAGATATTCGAACCGCGAAATATCATCGTTCGGACCAAGAAGGCTCAGAAAATCCTTCAGCGCACCCGGACGCTGTGGCAAACGAAGTATGAAGTACTTCTTAACACCCGAATACCGCTGCGCTCTTTCCTTCACTTCAGGCAGGCGCTCAAAATCAAAATTTCCGCCAGAGGTGATGCAGACAACCCGTTTGCCACGAATCTCGTCGCGGATCATACGCAAGGCATCAATGGACAGCGCGCCGGCGGGCTCCAGAACCACGCCCTCGATGTTGAGCATGTCGAGGATCGTGATACAAATGCGATCCTCCGGCGAGGCAAGCACATCTTCCCGCCGAATATCATGCAAACGCGCCCAAGGCCGCTCTCCGATCCGGGCGACCACAGCACCATCGACAAAGCTGTCCACCTTTTTCAAGGTGACAAGACCCCCGGCTTCCACCGCAGCCGCGAGGCTGGTTCCGCCTTGCGGTTCAACGTACTTCAACGCCTGATCTTTGCCAAAATAGCTGCGTATGCCGGCCGCGAGGCCACCACCTCCGACCGGCAAAACGATCAGATCAGCGCCCTCGGCCAACTCCGCATCGATCTCGGCGCCGATGCTCGCCTGCCCCAGGATTACGTCCTCGTCGTCGAAGGGCGCCAGAAAATGGCCCCCTCTTTCATCACAAAACACTTTGGCCTCGGCCAGCGTGTCATCAAAATAGTCCCCGATCAGACGAATTTCGACCTTGTCGCCACCAAAGATACGGGTCTTCTCGATCTTCTGCTGGGGCGTCGTCACAGGCATGAAGATCACGCCGTTAACGCTGAAATGGCGACACATGTAGGCAACGCCCTGCGCGTGATTCCCCGCACTCGCACAAACAAACAGTTGCGCATCCTGCGCGTGTCGCATGGCATTGAAGGCACCCCGCAACTTGTACGAGCGAACAGGCGAGAGATCTTCCCGCTTCAGCCAGATGTCCGCGTCGTACATCTTTGACAGATGATCGTTGCGTATCAGGGGCGTCGCGGGGAATACCGAACGCATGGCCACCATGGCCGCTTTGGCCCGGTCTCTGAAATCATCGTGATCGCTCATTCTCCTTCCCTGCCTTGCCCTGCGCCGCTCGGCAAGGGGTCTCGACCTTGTGCGCCAAGCAAAAAACGGCTATCGCCCCGCAGAAATACGATGAAGGACATGTAAATGAGCGCGCCGAAGAAAGTCGTCCTGGCCTATTCCGGGGGCCTCGACACCTCCATCATCCTGAAGTGGCTTCAAACCGAATACGAGTGCGAGGTCGTGACCTTCACCGCGGACCTCGGCCAGGGCGAAGAGCTGGACCCCGCCCGCAAGAAGGCCGAATTGCTCGGCATCAAACCCGAGAACATTTTCATCGAAGATGTTCGCGAAGAGTTCGTTCGTGACTTCGTCTTTCCGATGTTCCGGGCAAACGCGCTCTACGAGGGTCTCTATCTCCTTGGCACCTCCATTGCGCGGCCCCTTATTTCCAAGCGTCTGGTCGAGATTGCCGCCCAGACCGGCGCCGACGCCGTCGCGCATGGCGCTACGGGCAAGGGCAACGATCAGGTCCGGTTCGAACTGTCAGCCTACGCACTGAACCCCGACATCAAGGTGATCGCACCATGGCGCGAATGGGATCTGTCGTCGCGCACCAAACTCCTTGCCTTTGCCGAAGAGAACCAGATCCCCATTGCCAAAGACAAGCGAGGCGAGGCCCCGTTTTCCGTTGACGCGAACCTGCTGCATACATCCTCCGAAGGAAAAGTCCTCGAGGACCCTGCGCAGGAGGCGCCCGACTACGTCTTGCAGCGGACCACACGGCCCCAAGACGCGCCGGACACGCCGGAGCTGGTCGAAATCGCGTTTGAAAAAGGCGATGCCGTCGCCATCAATGGCGAAGCGATGTCGCCTGCAACGATTTTGACCAAACTGAACGAACTGGGCGGAAAGCACGGGATCGGCATCCTAGACCTCGTCGAGAACCGCTTTGTGGGGATGAAATCGCGCGGGATTTACGAGACGCCCGGCGGGACGGTTCTACTGGAAGCGCACCGCGGGATCGAACAGATCACGTTGGATTCCGGCGCGGGCCACCTGAAAGACTCGATCATGCCGCGCTATGCGGAACTGATCTACAACGGCTTCTGGTTCTCCCCCGAACGCGAGATGTTGCAGGCCCTGATCGACAAGAGTCAGGAACTGGTCTCGGGCACGGTGCGTCTGAAACTCTACAAAGGCTCCGCACGGACCGTGGCGCGTTGGTCCGACAATTCGCTTTACTCCGAGGCGCATGTCACATTTGAGGATGACGCAGGCGCCTATGATCAGAAAGACGCAGCCGGTTTCATCAAACTGAATGCGCTTCGGCTAAAGTTACTTGCGAAGCGGGCCCGGCGGTTGGGAAAATCCTGACTGGCCGTGATTGCCTATAGATCACATCGGTATTGCATCACAAAGGCCGCGGAGCTTCCGCGGCCTTTGTCGTTTGATCCGGTTTAGGAGGACTGGGTCGAGCCGGATCAAAATCTTGAGCCGGCAAAACCGACAGTGCAGAGATTACTCCGCGGTGACGGTCGTCATCACCAGCTTGTCTTCGACCTTGATCGGGCCATCTTCCTTGGCGCCAAGCGTGTATTCGAAAACACCCGTCTTCATGCCACCGTTTTCCGAATGCACCATAAGCATCAGCATGTCGCCGGACGCGACTTCTTCGGTCAGAATGGCGGCAACGTCCATGTTTTCGCCCATCTTGATCGGCGCATGGCCGACGACTGGACCCGGTTTCATGTCGGCGTCGGTGCGGTGCACGACGAGCCAGCCGTTTTCGCCCGCGACAACTTTGGACGCGGTGACAGTGCCGCCCGAAACGTCCTGATCAGAGCCTTCGATCGCCGGAGTCATGGAGTGAGCTGCGGCAAAAGCAGTTCCAGCGGACAGGACGAGGGCGACGGCGGTAAGATGAAATTTCATGAGGTTAGCTCCCTAAATTAAACAGGGGTCCGTTTGGACCTTGCCATGACTCACGAAAGCGCATGATGCAGAGTTTCAGGCTGGAGCGAAAAAATCCGCGACTTCTTTGCGGGTCGGGATGACATCCGCGGTCCCCAGCCGCGTCACCATGACGGCCCCGGCCCTTTGCGCGAGGTCGAGAGCCCGCTCTGTCGTCTCGCCCGCATCAAGGGCGGCCAGGAAGTATCCGGTAAAGGTATCGCCGGCCCCCGTGGTGTCGACGACCTCAACCCGCGGCGCGGGAAACGTGCGGTCAGTCACTGCCGCACGGTTGATCCAGCGGCATCCCTCACCGCCAAGCGTCACCACGATATCGGCCACCGGAAGGGTGTTCAGCGCTTCTTCGATCGCCTGCTCCAACTGCTGCGCCTCGACGGCGTTCAGGATAAGGATGTCGAGAAATGGCAGCGCGGCGCGGACGCTATCAACGTCGAAGGGCGCGGCGGCATAGGCGACCCGTAGGCCGGCAGACCTGGCGTGGCTCAGAAATTCAACCTGCGCGTTCGTCTCATTCTGGCACAGCGCGATATCACCGGGTTGGGCTGCGGACAGCGCTTTTGGGATGCTCTCAGCCTCAATCAACCGGTTGGCCGCCGGATAGATCACAATCTGGTTCTCGCCCTCCTCATCCAGCATAATGATCGCATGGCCTGAGGTCGCGCCAATGGTCGTCAGACGAGAAACCCCTACCCCGTAGGACAGCAATCTCTCGCGCATCCAGTCGCCATCCGCCCCGAGAGCGCCGATATGTTCGACTTGAGCGTCTGCGCGGACGGCAGCAACGGACATGTTCGCGCCCTTGCCACCCAGACCTTTGCTGTGGCTCGTCGCCGTCAGCGTCTCCCCGGCAGTCGGCAGATGCGGCAACCGGTAAACCAAGTCCGCGTTAACCGATCCGAGGTTCCAGATCGTCATCAGTTCACCTTGCACGCAGCCAGTAGAGCCATGTTCATAATGTCATTCACCGTCGAGTTCGTCGAACATATCTGGATTGGCTGATCGACCCCGGAGAGGATTGGCCCAATCACGGTCGCGCCGGCCATTTCCTGCATCAATTTGACACTGATACTGGCGGAATGGCGCGCTGGCACGACGAGGATATTGGCGTTGTCGGTTAACCGGGCGAAGGGGAAATTCGCGCGCGCCCTGGCGTTCAGCGCGACATCGACAGTCATCTCGCCTTCGTATTCGAAATCGACTCCTCGGCCCTGCAACACGCGGGGCGCGAGGTGCATCTTTTCCGCACGTTCCGACACGGGATATCCAAAGGTCGAAAAGCTGACAAAGGCAACGCGCGGTTCCAACCCGAGGTCACGCGCGACTTCGGCGCAACGCTCGGCGATGTCGGCCAGGTCTTCTTCGTCGGGCCATTCGTGCACCAGGGTATCCGAGATCAAGACGATTCGACCATTGTGCAAGACGGCAGTGACCCCTGCGGCGCCGTGATCCGCGTCCGCATCGAACACGTGATTGATCAGTTCCAGCACATGCGCGGACTTGCGCGTCGCACCGGTGACCAGCCCGTCGCCATGACCATGCGCCAACATCAGAGCCGAAAACACGTGGCGATCACGCGCAGCGAGGCGATGCACATCATGCATGTCGTAGCCCTTGCGCTGCAGGCGGGCAAAGAGGAAGGCCTTGTAGTCTTCGAGATGCTCGGTCTTGGCGGCATTGGTGACGGTGAGTTCCTCGAAAGCTTCGCCTAATCCGGCTGCGTCGAGCTTGGCCTTCACGTCGGCGTCACGGCCCACAACGATGGCTTCGCCAAGACCGGCGCGCTGATACATCACGGCAGCGCGCAGGACGCGGGGATCATCGCCTTCGGCAAAGATCATCCGGGCCTGCGCATTACGCGCCCGCATATTGATGCCCCGCAGAATGGACGCGGTCGGGTCCATCCTGCTTTTCAGGCTCAACTCATAGGCCTCCATATCCACGATCGGTCGCCGCGCCGCGCCGGTTTCCATACCTGCACGTGCAACCGCGGGCGGGATGCGATGGATCAGGCGCGGATCAAAAGGCGTGGGGATGATATAGTCGCGCCCAAAGGTCAGCGTCGTGCCATAGGCCATCGCGACTTCATCGGGTACATCCTCGCGGGCCAGTTCGGCCAGGGCTTCGGCGCAGGCGATCTTCATCTCGTCATTGATCGCCCGGGCATGAATGTCGAGCGCGCCACGGAAGAGGTAGGGAAAACCCAACACGTTGTTCACCTGATTGGGGTAATCGCTGCGCCCCGTGGCAACGATAGCGTCATTGCGGACCTCGTGCGCCTCTTCCGGGGTGATCTCGGGGTCCGGGTTCGCCATGGCAAAGATCACCGGATCCTTGGCCATGCTTTCCACCATGGCAGGGGTCACCGCCCCCTTGACCGAGACGCCCAGAAAAACGTCGGCACCGCGCATCGCCTCGTCCAGCGTGCGCAGCTCTGTATCGACCGCGTGGGCTGATTTCCATTGGTTCATGCCCTGGGTTCGACCCTGAAAGATCACGCCCTTCGTGTCACAAACAATGCAATTATCGTGCCGCGCGCCCATCCGCTTTAGCAGCTCGATACAGGCGATCCCGGCGGCCCCGGCCCCGTTGAGGACGATCTTGCAATCCTCGATCTTCTTACCGGAAATCTTCAGCGCATTGAGCAACCCAGCCGCGCAGATCACAGCCGTGCCGTGCTGGTCATCATGAAAGACGGGGATGTCCATCTCTTCTTTCAGACGCTGCTCGATGATGAAACATTCCGGCGCCTTTATATCCTCCAGGTTGATCCCGCCGAACGAAGGCCCCATCAGTTTGACCGCGTTGATGAAAGCCTCGCTATCCTCGGTATCAAGCTCCAAATCGATGGAATTCACGTCCGCGAATCGTTTGAAGAGCACCGATTTGCCCTCCATCACCGGCTTGGAGGCCAGCGCGCCGAGATTGCCCAAGCCGAGAACCGCCGTGCCGTTGGAGATCACAGCGACAAGATTGCCCTTGTTCGTATAATCGTAGGCGGTCTCGGGGTTCTGCGCGATGGCTTCGCAGGGGACCGCCACGCCGGGGGAATAAGCCAGCGACAGGTCGCGTTGAGTCGTCATCGGCACCGTGGCCGACACCTCCCATTTGCCTGGGCTAGGCTCCAGATGGAACGCCAGCGCATCCTCTGGCGTGATCCGGGATTTCGACTTCGACATGGACGCTCTCCTCCTGCGGCTCTGGCCTCTTACACGATGCCCTGCGTCACACTCAACCATTTCGCCTTTTACCTGAGTCGCGGGGTTTGTAAGGTCCGCGCCAGACGACGCCATGCGACCTTGGGGGCAATCGTGAGCACACAAACCGCCACGCCGATGATGGCGCAGTTTCTCGACATCAAATCCGGCTATCCCGACGCCCTTCTGTTCTATCGCATGGGTGATTTTTACGAGATGTTTTTCGAGGACGCCGTTGCCGCGTCCGAGGCGCTGGACATCGCCCTTACCAAACGCGGCAAGCACCTGGATCAGGACATACCGATGTGCGGGGTCCCGGTTCATGCCGCCGAGAACTACCTGCTCACCCTGATCCGCAAGGGATTCCGGGTCGCGGTCTGTGAACAGATGGAAGACCCGTCCGAGGCCAAGAAGCGGGGTTCGAAATCCGTGGTGCATCGTGAAGTCGTGCGGCTGGTGACGCCGGGCACGCTGACCGAGGAGACCCTGCTCGACGCGCGGCGCCACAACTTTTTGGCGGCTTTCACTCTGGTTCGGGGCGAAGGTGCGCTGGCGTGGGTCGATATTTCGACGGGCGCATTTCACGTGATGCCCCTGCCGCCGGTGCGATTGGGGCCGGAGCTGGCGCGGCTCTCCCCGTCCGAGATGCTGATCCCCGACGAGATAGAGCGTGATTACACCGATTTAGTGTCTGATTTCGGGACGGCGCTGACGCCGCTTTCCCGTGGATCCTTCGATTCCACCGGGGCGAATGACAGGCTTTGCCGGGTCTTTAAAGTCGCCTCCCTCGATGCCTTCGGGACCTTCAGCCGAGCCGAAGTTTCGGCTATGGGGGCAATCGTCGACTACCTCGATATCACGCAAAAGGGCAAATTGCCGTTGCTGCGCCCCCCACAGCGTGAGGCGTCGGACCGGGCCATGCAGATCGACGCTGCCACCCGGCGCAATCTGGAACTCAACCGCGCCCTGTCCGGCGGCCGGGCCGGATCGCTGCTGGCCGCGATTGACCGCACCGTGACCGCCGGTGGCGCGCGGCTGTTAGAGCGGCGCCTGTCCAGCCCCTCGCGTGACCTTTCCGTGATCCACAGCCGCTTGGCCGCCGTTGATTTCATGGCGGAACAGCGACTGATTGCACAGGATTTGAGAGAGGCGTTACGTCATGTTCCCGACCTTGACCGCGCTCTCTCTCGCCTTGCGATCGACCGGGCAGGTCCGCGAGATTTAGCCTCAATCCGGAGCGGGCTATCGCAAGCAGAGACAATCGCCAGGTCCCTGAAGTCGCGCGATCTACCACCCCTGCTAAGCGAGGCCTGCGCGCACCTCAGCGGTCATGATGTGCTGCTCTCGCTGCTCGACGCGGCACTTGTTGCGGAGCCTCCGCTTCTTGCGCGCGATGGTGGCTTTATCGCGCCCGGATACGATCCTGATCTCGACGAAGCCCGCCAGTTGAGGGACGAGGGCCGGGGCGTTATCGCGCAGATGCAGACACGCTATGCCGAAATGACCGGGATCAGCGCGCTGAAGATCAAGCATAATAACGTCCTCGGTTATTTCATCGAGGTCACGGCAACCCACGCCGACAAGATGCTGTCGGAACCGCTGAACGAGCAGTTCAAACATCGCCAGACCACCGCCAATCAGCTGCGCTTCACCACGCCGGAACTGAGCGAAATCGAGACACGTATCCTCAATGCCGGCGGTCGGGCACTGGACATCGAAAAGCGGCTCTATGACAGCCTGAAAAGCGAGATTCTCGACAAAGTGTCCGAGCTGACGGACACCGCCCGTGCATTGTCCGACCTCGATCTCGCGACCTCCCTCGCTGACCTCGCATTGGCTGAAGACTGGTGTCGCCCCTCGGTTGACGACAGCAAGCGGCTGGCCCTGACCGGCGGCCGTCATCCCGTTGTCGAACAAGCGCTGCGTCGCGACGGGACGCCGTTCATTGCCAATGATACCGACCTAGGGGGCGATCCGTCCTCGATATGGCTGCTAACCGGGCCCAATATGGCCGGTAAGTCCACATTCCTGAGGCAGACCGCGCTGATTGTCCTCCTGGCCCAGATGGGCAGCTACGTGCCAGCCGAGGCGGCAGAGATCGGCGTGGTGTCGCAACTTTTCTCACGCGTCGGGGCCTCGGACGATCTGGCTCGGGGGCGATCCACATTTATGGTGGAGATGGTCGAAACTGCGGCAATCCTCAATCAGGCCGACGACCGCGCGCTGGTCATACTGGACGAGATCGGGCGCGGGACGGCCACCTATGACGGTCTTTCCATCGCCTGGGCCACGCTGGAGCACCTCCACGAGGTGAACAAGAGCCGCGCGCTGTTTGCGACCCACTATCACGAGATGACTGCCCTCGCTGGAAAGCTCGCAGGCGTTGAGAACGCCACCGTGTCGGTGCGGGAGCATGACGGCGACGTGATTTTCCTGCACGAAGTCATTCGTGGCGCGGCCGACCGATCTTATGGTGTGCAGGTCGCGCGCTTGGCGGGATTGCCTGACAGCGTCGTCGCCCGTGCGCGTGAGGTTCTGGACGCACTTGAGAAAGGGGAACGTGAGGGCGGTGCGAAACCCAAGGCCATCATTGACGACCTACCACTGTTCGCCGCTGCGGCCCCAGCATCCGCGAGATCAGAGCCTATCTCGCCCGGACACGCCAAGGTCGCGGACCTTCTCAGCGCGACACATCCGGACGAGTTGACGCCGCGCGAGGCGCTCGACCTGCTCTATAAATTGAAAGAGGCATCGCAACAGTAAAGCGCGACGCCTCTGAATTATCTGGGCGAAAATACCCCGACCGATACCTAGGTCAGCTCGCCGGCATGGACGACACGCCAACCTGCGCGGGACGCAATAGGCGGTCGGACAGCCAGAACCCTTCGGCAGAGACCTGGATGATTTCCCCGGCCTTGGTGCCGGGCACCGGGGCTTCGAACATCGCTTCGTGGATATTAGGATCGAATTTGTCGCCGACCGCTGGCGCGATGGGCTCAATTCCGTGCTTACGGAAGGTGTTGACCAATTCGCGCATCGTCAGTTCCAGACCTTCGATCAGCGGGGCGTTCTCGTCTGTTTTGTCGCCCGCAGCTTCTAACGCGCGCTTCATGTTATCGTAAACCGGTAGCAGATCGCGAGCGAGCTTCGAACCGCCGTACATCTCGGCATCACGGCGTTGCTTGTCCGCCCGCTTGCGCGAATTTTCGGCATCCGCGAGGGCACGCATCCATTTGTCTTTCAGCGAGTCCCTTTCCGCGCGCAGCGAATCAACCTCGATCGCTTCGTCGCTGAATTCCTCAAGCTCTTCTGCGTAGGCGTCCGCTTCTGCGGATTCGATGTCGTCGAGAAAGTCGTCGTTCTCAGGATTTGCCATGTCTTACCTCTAACTCCGGTCCGCGATCATCCGGCCAACCAATTGGGCGGTGTAATCCACGATCGGGACGATCCGTCCATAGTTCAGCCGCGTGGGTCCGATGACTCCGACCGCGCCGATGATCTTTCGGTCCGCGTTCATATAGGGAGACACCACCAGAGAGGAACCCGAAAGTGAAAAAAGTTTGTTCTCTGAGCCGATAAAAATGCGCACACCTTCGCCATCTTCGGTCAGTTCCAGAAACTCGGCGATATCCCGCTTGCGTTCAAGATCGTCGAACAGGTTGCGGATCCGCTCAAGATCCTCTTCGGCCGCGTCCTCATCCAGCAGATTGGCGCGGCCGCGAACGATTAGCCGTTCGTAGCGCGAGCCCTGGTCATTCCACTCAGCCCAGCCCGAATCGATCAGCTCGCGCGCCAGCGCGTCGATCTCCTGTCGCCGTGCCGCGATCTCCTGTTTGATAACGCGGCTCAATTCTCCCAAGGTGCGCCCCTCCGCAAGGGCGTTCAGGAAATTCGCAGCCTCGCGCATCGAACTGGGCGTTTGCCCCGGCGGCGGCATGAAAATACGGTTCTCGACATGACCATCAGCAAAGACCAGCACGACCAGCGCGCGATCATGCCCCAGACCAACGAATTCGATATGTTTGATGGGCGCTTCATGCTTCGGCGCCAGCACGAGCGAGGCGCCATGCGTCGCCCCCGACAGCGCAGAGCCAATCCGGTCGAGTATCCCGCCCACATCCCCTGCCCCGTTGCCAACCGTGGCGTCGATCTTCTCGCGATCCTCAAGGCCCAGATCACCGACCTCCAGCAACCCGTCGACAAACATCCGCAAGCCCTGCTGTGTCGGCACCCGGCCCGCACTGATATGCGGCGAACCAAGCAATCCGAGGTACTCCAGATCTTGCATGACATTGCGGACCGTCGCAGCGCTGACTTTTTCATTCATCAAACGCGTTAACGTGCGGGAACCGACCGGCTCTCCGTTGTTCAGATAGCCCTCAACGACCCGGCGAAACACTTCGCGGGACCGATCATTGAGTTCGTCCAGAATTTTCGTTGTATCGTTCATTAGGCGCCAAGCTACATCGCATGCATCATAGTCCGGGCTTGCGTTACCCATAAAGCCGGGATTATGCCACGACCAAACAGGAGAAACCCCTATGCGACCATCAGGTAGAGAATTAAGCGAAATGCGCGCGGTTTCAATCGAAACCGGGTTCACGAAACACGCAGAAGGCTCTTGCCTGATCAAAGTTGGTGACACCCACGTGATCTGCACCGCCACGATCGAGGATCGGGTGCCGCCCTTTATCAAGGGGTCCGGCCTGGGTTGGGTCACGGCAGAGTACGGTATGCTGCCGCGCTCCACCACATCGCGGATGCGGCGCGAATCTTCCGCTGGCAAGCAAGGCGGGCGGACCGTCGAGATCCAGCGACTGATCGGGCGCTCGCTGCGCGCCGGTGTGGATCGGGTGGCATTGGGGGAACGTCAGATCTCTGTCGATTGCGATGTGATCCAAGCGGACGGCGGGACGCGCTGCGCCTCCATCACCGGTGGCTGGGTCGCGTTGCGGCTTGCCGTCAACAAGTTGATGAAGGCGGGCGACGTGATCACGGACCCGCTGGTCGATCCGGTGGCCGCGGTTTCTTGCGGGATTTATGCGGGTCAGCCCGTGCTCGACCTCGATTATCCAGAGGACAGCGAGGCCGGAGTTGACGGCAATTTCATCATGACAGGGTCAAAACGGCTGATCGAAGTGCAGATGAGCGCTGAAGGCTCCACCTATTCCCGTGATCAGATGAACGAGCTTCTCGATCTCGCCGAAAAGGGCGTGGATGAGCTGGTACAGATGCAAAAAGCCGCCTGTGCGTAGGTTCGACGGAAATAAGCTGGTTATCGCCAGTCATAACGCGGGCAAGCTACGCGAAATCGCCGCGCTGCTTGCCCCGTTTGGGATCAACGTCTCCTCAGCCGCCGATCACGGGTTGGAAGAGCCGGAAGAGACTGAGGATACCTTTGTCGGAAATGCGCGTATCAAGGCGCATTTTGCGGCACGTACGACCGGTCTGCCTGCGCTCTCCGATGATAGTGGCATCATGGTGGAGGCGCTGGATGGGCAGCCCGGTGTCTACACTGCGGATTGGGCAGAGACGCCGGACGGACGCGACTTTCCCATGGCGATGACCAAAGTGTGGACGATGCTGGAGGAGAAATCCGCCACCCTCCCACGCAAGGCAGCGTTCAACGCGACGCTCGTGCTCGCCTGGCCCGACGGGCATGACGAGGTCTTTGAGGGGCGCGTCGAGGGTGAAGTCGTTTGGCCGACACGCGGTGACAAGGGCTTTGGCTTTGATCCGATGTTTCTGCCTGCGGGCGAAACGGAAACATTCGGCGAGATGGACCCGAACAGGAAACATGAAATGTCGCACCGCGCCGATGCGTTTCGCAAGCTTGTGACAGGTTGTTTTGCCTGACGATTGGGAAGCCGGCGGGTTCGGCATTTACCTCCATTGGCCTTTTTGCCAAGCCAAATGCCCCTACTGCGACTTCAACTCTCATGTTTCGCGGGAAATAGACCAGAACCGCTGGCTTAGAGCCTATTTAGCCGAAATTGACCGCTATGCTGCCGAAGTCCCGGACCGGGTCCTGCGCTCAATCTTTTTTGGAGGCGGCACGCCTAGCTTGATGGAGCCGGACGTGGTCAGGGCAATCCTCGAACGGATCGCGCGACACTGGCCACAAGCCAACGATTTGGAAGTCACGCTGGAGGCTAATCCCGGATCGGTCGAAGCGGGACGGTTCAGAGCCTTTCGTGATGCGGGTGTTTCACGTGTATCGATGGGAATACAGGCGCTGAATGATAGGGACCTTCAGCGTTTGGGACGAATCCACACGGTAAACGAAGCGCTCAAAGCCTTTGACGTTGCGCGTGATTGTTTTGAGCGAGTGAGCTTCGATCTGATCTACGCCCGTCAGGATCAAACCCCCGAAGAATGGCGAACGGAGCTGAAGCAAGCGCTGAGCTTGGCCATTGATCACATATCTCTCTACCAGCTGACAATCGAGGACGGCACGGCCTTTGGAGATCGATACAGCCTCGGCAAGCTTCGCGGTTTACCTGATGATGACGATGCCGCGAAGATGTACGAAATTACACAGGATATTACGGAATCCGCCGGATTCGAGACATACGAGGTCAGCAATCATGCCCGTCCCGGCGCGGAATCTCGTCATAACACGCTTTACTGGAAATACGGCGATTACATCGGTATTGGTCCCGGCGCGCATGGTCGCGTGACTCTCAACCATCAAAGATATGCCACCGAAGCCGTCCGAATGCCCGACGGCTGGCTATTGGCGGCCGAAGGTGGAAATGGAGACAAAATCCGAGACGGATTGATAAAAGACGACCAAGCCACCGAATTCTTGCTCATGGGCCTTCGTCTGGTCGAGGGCGTAGACTTGGAACGCTTTCGCGCGCTTGCGGGTCACGATGTATCGCCAAGCACCATAGCCGAGTTAACAGATTTAGGCATGGCCGAGGTTTCGCAATCCACCTTACGCGTAACGCCACGCGGGCGTATGGTACTGAATGCGGTGATAGAGAGCCTGTTGAGGTAATACATGCGGTACCTATGGGCGAGCGCCGGGGTTTTAAGCCTGTTGTTGGGCGCAATCGGCGTCGTGCTCCCCCTCATTCCAACCGTACCATTCGCGCTATTGGCCGCCTTTTGTTTTGCCAGATCTTCAGAGCGCATGCATCTATGGCTCTTGCAGCACCGTATTTTCGGACCCGCAATCGCGAATTGGAACGCGCATGGGGCGGTTTCCCCATCCTCAAAGCGCGCCGCTACATTCGCCTGCACAATCGTTCTCACAGCATCAATCGTTCTTGGTTTGCGCTGGCAGCTGATACTGGTTCAAGCCGTCACCCTGGCTTGCGTCCTGCTTTTTCTCTGGACACGCCCTAACGGCCGGCACTGAGAATTCGACACAACTCATCGAGGTCTTCAAGTGTCTTGTAACGGATCGAGATAATACCACCCTCGGTTCCCGCCTCGTGACTGATCTGCACTGACATCCGTAAAGCCGCGGAAAGATCGCCTTCGATCGCCTTTGTATCAGCGTCTTTCTCTACGCGGCTTTTTTGGATTTTCGGCGGCTTAGTCCCGGATTTCCCTTCGGTCGCCAACCGTTCCGTCTCGCGAACAGACAGACCGCCGGATACGACTTGTGACGCAAGGATCGAGGGATCCTCTGAAGTGATAAGGGCCCTCGCATGCCCGGCGGACAACTTGCCAGCCTTGAGCATGTCCTGAACATCCATTGGCAAATTGAGAAGGCGCAGCAAGTTAGCAATGTGGCTACGACTTTTGCCAAGGGCGGCGGCCAATTTCTCCTGCGTATGTCCGAAGCGGTCCATCAACTGGCGGTACCCTGCGGCTTCCTCGACGGGGTTTAGATCCGCGCGCTGGATGTTTTCGATGATCGCGACTTCTAGAACTTCGGTATCGTCGTAGTCCCTGAGGAGCACAGGCACCTCATGCAGCTTGGCCATCTGAGCGGCGCGCCACCGCCGTTCCCCCGCGACAATTTCATATTGCTCGCCCTTGGCCCGAACGATCATCGGCTGAATGATGCCCTTTTCAGCAATTGAGCGCGCAAGTTCCTGAAGTTGCTCCTCGGTAAAACTACGGCGAGGCTGATCGGGATTGGGGATGACGCTCTCTATCGGTACCAGAAGATCCGGTCGACGATTGTTTTCCGACGCGAGGGCTGTTGCTTCTTGATCGGGCCCAACGTCTGCCATCAAAGCGGAAAGTCCGCGCCCCAATCCACGATTTTTTGGTCGATTATTCATGCGCTTCCTAGGCCTCTGCCGCTTCGTTTTTCTGCAAAAATTCCCGTGCCAAATCCCGATAGGCCTTGGCGCCCTTGGACCCGGTATCGAAATCCAGCACCGTCATGGCGTAGGACGGTGCCTCGCTCACGCGTACGTTCCTCGGTATTTTGGTTTGGTACACGATATCGCCGAGATTCTCCCGCGCATCGGCCTCCACTGCTTGTGAGAGATTGTTTCGCGCATCATACATCGTCAGCAAGACGCCCTCCATACGGAGGTTCTTGTTAGCCGATTGGCGCACTTCGCGAATGGTTAACATGAGCTGTGAGAGCCCTTCGAGAGCGAAAAATTCACTTTGAAGAGGCACCAACACCGAATGTGCGGCAACCATCGCGTTCACTGTCAAAAGGTTTAGCGACGGGGGACAATCGATGAGGATGTAATCAAATTCGAAGGACGCCATGGCCGGTTGTCGAAGCGCGTCATGCAGCAAAAAACTTCGTTTCTCGTTGGCAATTAACTCGATATCCGCTGAACTGAGGTCAATTGTGGACGGAACGATACTGAGTCCAGCCACGTCAGTATCAATAATAACGTCAGACAATGAAGCGTCATCAAGTATCAATTCATATGTCGTGTGAGCCCTGGCTTCAATTTCAATGCCTAGGCCGGTGGATGCGTTACCCTGAGGATCGAGGTCGATTACAAGAACGCGCGCGCCGGATTCTGCGAGTGCCGCGCCTAGATTTATCGTCGTTGTGGTCTTCCCGACTCCGCCTTTTTGATTGGCTACTGCGACAATTTTCGGTTTTCGAAGCGCCAAAAGATCAGACATGTTCGATACTTTCGATCCTCAATATCACACCTTCTGGGTCGGTCTCGCTCGGGATAACTCGATGGGTGAACTGCCAATTCCTTTTGGCTTCAATCAGTTCTTCTTTCCACGTCCGCCCCTTCATAAAGAGATAGGTCGTTGCCTCGTTACCATGCCGTGATGCTAAATCCAACAACTTGGGAAGCGGTGCGAGCGCGCGTGCAGAAATGATATCTGCTTGTAATTCTTCCACGGCTTCGATCCGACCACACGTCACCTTTGCCGCGACGCCGGTCTTACGCAGAACAGTTCGTAAAAACGCACACTTTCGTTGATCGGATTCAATTAGTGTAACGGAACGGTTCGGGACCGTCTCTGCCGAAAGTATTGCGATTGCAGCACCAGGAAATCCGCCACCACTGCCAAGGTCCACCCAGTTTGTCTGATCTGTGGCCGAAATATTCATCAACTGAGATGAGTCCTTGAAGTGACGGTCCCACGCATCATCGAGAGAGGCCAATGATACCAGATTGATCCGCGGACTCCACTCCTCCAAGAGACGTTGGTAAATCTCCAAGCGATTCATTGTTTCACGTGAAACAGAACTCAAGAGATTAGACATCAAGCGGTAGCCGGAAGCTTCGCATCGCGACGAATCCGTGCCATTATGAGCATCAAGGCGGCGGGCGTCATACCTTCAACTCGAGACGCTTGTGCAATATTCGCCGGCCTCCGCCGCTCAAGTTTGACTTTCAGTTCATTTGACAAACCGTCAAGCTCAGAGAAAATCAAAGCCGCTGGAATAAGATGAGCTTCATCTCGTTTCGTGACCGCAACATCCTGATTCTGACGCTCAATGTATGTGGCGTATAGTGCGTCGCGACCGAGTTGTGCTCGTGTCTCGATGTCAATACACCCAAGGCTGCTGTCCAGCTTCACCAGATCGTCAAAGTCAATATTTGGAAGTCCGAGCAATTGGTAAGCAGTTCGTCGTGAGCCATCTTGACTCAATCTTTTTCCGGCCTTCGCCACATCCTGAGGAGAAAAGTATTTATCCGACATAGCTTTCTGTCCAGATGCCAACCGTTCAGCCTTTTCAGTAAAGTAAGTTTGCCGTCGCCGCCCGACACACCCGATTTCCAATCCCTTCGGAGTCAACCTTTGATCAGCGTTATCTGCCCTCAGCGACAACCGAAACTCTGCTCGTGAAGTAAACATACGGTAAGGCTCAGTAACACCGCGAGTTGTCAGATCGTCGATCATTACACCGATGTAACTTTCGGAACGTCCAAATTCGACCCGAGGCTTGTCCAACGCCGTAGCTGCTGCGTTCAATCCCGCAACAAGACCTTGGGCAGCAGCTTCTTCATATCCCGTCGTCCCATTAATTTGACCCGCAAGATAGAGCCCCTGCAAACTCCTCACAGCTAACGATAAATTCAATGCTTGTGGATCAACATAGTCGTATTCAATTGCATACCCAGGCTGAACAATTTCGGCCTGCTCGAGCCCGCGAATGGAACGAATATACAATTCCTGGACATCCAGCGGCAATGAGGTCGAAATGCCGTTGGGATATACTGTATGGTCATTCAACCCCTCTGGTTCGAGAAATACCTGATGCGAGGTCTTCTCAGCAAACCGCACAACTTTATCTTCTATCGAAGGACAATAGCGTGGTCCGACGCCGTCGATGAAACCCCCATACATGGCAGATTTCGCTAGATTTCTTTGAATGATCTCATGCGTTTTTTCGTTAGTATGGGTAATCCCACAGGAAATTTGCGCGGATGAGACTGAATTGGACAGAAAGGAGAAGAAGACCGGATCTACATCGCCGGGTTGAGTTTCCAGGATTTCCCAATTGATCGTCTGCCCATCCAACCTCGGCGGTGTCCCCGTCTTCAATCGCCCGAGCGGTAGAGCGTAATCGTCGATACGCTCGGCAAGTTTAGTGGACGGCGCGTCGCCCATCCGGCCCCCAGCGTGCGACTGCTCTCCAATATGAATGACACCGCGAAGAAAGGTGCCCGTCGTCAACACCACGGCGCTGCTTCGAATTTCTACACCGTCATGCAAGACGATCCCATTAATAACGCCTTTTTCGTCCAGGAGGTCGACGACTTCCCCTTCGATCACAGATAAATTCGGAGTTCTCTCTATCTCAGACAGCATAGTGGAGCGGTACACAGCTCGGTCGGCTTGAGTTCGGGGCCCTTGAACCGCCGGCCCTTTACGACGATTAAGCAGACGAAATTGAATACCAGCTTTATCTGCCACACGACCCATTACGCCGTCCATTGCGTCAATCTCTCGTACCAGATGACCTTTACCCAAGCCGCCAATGGCGGGATTGCAAGACATCACGCCAATTCCAGCCTTCTTAATGGTAATGAGCGCTGTTCTTGCACCCATGCGAGCGGAGGCCGTAGCAGCTTCACACCCGGCATGACCCCCACCTATGACCACAACGTCGAAATGAGAATGTTTCACGTGAAACAACTCCTACTTTCCTATACAAAAGCTTGAGAAAATGTCGTCCAACAGCATCTCCACATCAACTCTTCCTATCAGAGAATCGAGGCTTCGAATAGCACTCCGAATGTCTTCTGCGACAAGTTCATAAACCTCGCCACTTTTAAGGTTCACGAGCGCGTCTCTTAAGGAACCTGAAGCAGAACTCATAGCAAACCGATGACGCTCGCGCGTCGCGATTCCTGATTGACCGGCGAGCTCTGAAATTCGAGATTGTATCATTTCTATCAACTTCGGAAGACCTTGCCCCGTTCGCCCTGACACCCCTTCGCTTGACTCCCCGATCAGATCGGCCTTGGAGGCAACCACGATGTCACGAGCAATTGGCTCAAACGCAGGGGAGCCGCCGACATCAACCAGAAATATTCTTAAGTCAGCCGATTTAGCGCGCGCCTGGGCCTTCTCCACACCGATAGATTCAACAGGATCATCCGTATCTCGTAAACCAGCAGTGTCCAGAATTGTAACCGGCAAACCGCCCAGGTCCATTCGAACTTCTATAACGTCCCGGGTGGTCCCCGCTATCTCAGAGGTGATCGCTGCCTCCCGCCCTGCCAAGGCGTTCAATAACGTGGATTTTCCAACATTTGGCGCGCCGACAATTGCCACCTCGAATCCGGTCCGTACTCTCTCAGCAAACCCGACGCCGTCGATTTCGGACTCCAGTTCATTAAGCACCCGCCGTAGAATATCATCGACCTCAGGCGTGACGTCGATAGGTACGTCCTCATCTGCAAAATCAATCGAGGCCTCAATCAAAGCTGCCGCTCTGATCAACCCTTGCCGCCAACCCTCCGCCTTCTCCCCAAGTTCGCCGGAAAGGACTCGGATCGCCTGACGACGCTGTGCTTCGGTTTCTGCGTCGATGAGATCAGCAAGACCCTCAACCTGAGCGAGGTCCAGACAGCCATTTTCCAAAGCACGACGCGTAAACTCACCTGGTTCAGCATGGCGGAGACCTTCGAGCGACGAAATCTCCGACAGAACTGCGGACACCACCGCGGATGAGCCATGCAGGTGTAATTCCGCGACATTCTCGCCGGTGAAACTCGCTCCGTCCTCAAACACGACAACCAGGGCTGTGTCCAGCAACCCGTCCCGACCATGCAATTCGCGCAATCCTACAACCCGTGGCTCTGGTAAGCCGCTGCACATAGTTTCAATCGCCACCCAAGCTTTCGGACCAGAAAGCCGGACGATCGCAACGCCGGCTTTGCCGGGCGCTGTCGCTTGTGCAAAAATCGTGTCCATGCGCACCCCTCCCGAGGGCCGGCCTTAGCCGTTCATCGACTCGAAGAACTCGCTGTTCGTTTTGGTCTGCTTCAGCTTGGAAATAAGGAATTCAACCGCATCGGTAGTGCCCATGGGATTAAGAATGCGTCGCAGCACAAAAGTCTTCTGCAGATCGACTTTATCGGTCAGAAGGTCTTCCTTCCGAGTTCCCGATTTAAGGATATCCATCGCAGGATAAACGCGCTTGTCGGCAATTTTGCGATCCAGAACAATCTCGGAGTTACCGGTCCCCTTGAATTCTTCAAAGATGACCTCATCCATACGAGAACCCGTATCGATCAGAGCCGTTGCGATGATGGTCAGTGAACCACCCTCTTCAATGTTTCGTGCAGCACCAAAAAATCGCTTCGGACGCTGCAAGGCATTGGCATCGACACCACCGGTCAAAACCTTGCCGGAGGAAGGCACCACCGTGTTGAAAGCTCTACCAAGTCTTGTGATCGAATCGAGCAAGATGACAACATCTCGCTTATGTTCAACCAGCCTCTTGGCCTTTTCGATCACCATCTCAGAGACTGCCACATGGCGTGTCGCCGGCTCGTCAAAGGTGGAGGACACAACCTCACCCTTAACCGACCGCTGCATGTCGGTCACCTCTTCAGGTCGCTCATCGATCAAAAGTACTATGAGGTAACATTCGGGATGATTGGTCTCGATTGAATTGGCGATATTCTGCAACAAGACTGTCTTGCCGGTTCGGGGGGGCGCCACAATCAGCGCGCGTTGCCCCTTCCCGATCGGCACGACAAGATCAATGATGCGTGCCGAGCGATCCTTTATGGTCGGATCCTCGATTTCCATCTTGAAGCGTTCGTCCGGATAAAGGGGCGTCAGGTTATCAAAGGAAACCTTGTGCTTCGCTTTCTCCGGTTCTTCGAAATTGATCTTCTGCACAGAGGTCAGGGCAAAGTAGCGTTCGCTATCGTCGGGCTCTTTCATCAGCCCTTCGACCGTATCGCCCGTGCGCAAGGAAAATTGCCGGATCATCTCGGGCGAAACATAAATGTCGTCCGGTCCAGGCAGGTAGTTTGCTTCCGGCGACCGCAGGAAGCCGAATCCGTCCTGCAGAACCTCCAAAACACCGTCGCCGCCGATTTCCCACTCGTCATCCGCCAGCTCACGCAGGATCTGGAACATCATGTCCCCCTTGCGCATGGTGGAGGCATTCTCGATCTCCAGCTCTTCGGCCATGGAAAGAAGATCCTTGGGGCTTTTCGCCTTGAGATCAGACAGGTTCAGACGGTTGGTTGTCATGCAAAGCTCCGGCTTCGGCCCGGTCGGGGGCGCGCGGCTATGTCAGTTCGGGGAATCGTCGCGCCCGGACGGGCGGCTTGGTTCGCGGATCTAGGGATCCATGCCCCACAAGTCAACGCCTCAGAATTTTACCACGACCGATATCACGATCACCACCATCAAGAGTGTCGGTGCCTCGTTCATGATGCGGTACTGGCGTCCCGTCACCTCATTCTCTCCGCTCGCAAAACCGCGATAGCACCGCGATAGCCATCCATGGAACGCCGTCATCAGCAAGACCCCCCCGGCCTTGCTCCAAGGCCAGACCAGGCCCCAGTCGACGATACCGGGGGTCAGGGCGAGGCATAGGCCAAACACCCAGGTCGCGACCATCGCCGGTCGCATGATCACAGTCAGAAGTTTTTCTTCCATCATCCGGAACGTTTCACGCATCTCTGCGTTATTCGCTTGTTCGACGTGATGAACGAAGAGCCTCGGTAGATAGAAAATTCCTGCCATCCAGGCAATCACAGCGATGATGTGAAACGCCTTAGTCCAAGGGTACAGGATCGAGAGCAGGTCCGTCATATCTTTCCCTTATTCTTAAATATAAAAGAAAAAAAGAATGATGTTTGATGTAGGCATCGCAAAACCTGTGGATTATCAAGCTTGCCACAGTCTTGCCAACATTCTGCCACATCTTGTGGATGAACATGTGTAAAGTTTGAAATATTCCTCTGTTCTCAAGTAAATTATCTATTTGAATCAATTAGTTAGAACCACTCTTCCAAAACAAATTATTCGGGATAATTTTCGGTGCAAAATCGGTAGAACCAGGTTCATCCCCGGTCCTCAGCTTATCCCAACCAACAGCAGGACAGTGTGAGGCATGGGCTGGGAGAACGGGGATGACTTCACCCGCCTTGCGTCCTCCCTGTTAATTCTTCAGAAACCTTCCTTAACCCATCCCTAAGATTTTCCCGGGTGTTATCCACATGACTGAGCTTGTTCTGGCCTCCGGTTCCGCAATTCGCGCGCAGCTTCTCACCAACGCAGGGGTTGCGTTTCGTGTCCGCACCGCGCCGGTGGATGAAGAGACGATCAAAGCCTCCCTGCTGGCCGAAGATACACTTCCGCGCGAGATTGCCGATGCTTTGGCTGAGGCCAAGGCGCGCCGGGTCGGGATGAAAGAACCGGCGGCGTTTACCTTGGGATGCGATCAGGTTCTGGACCTCGACGGGACGCTGCTCTCCAAGGCGGAAACAAGGGAGCAGGCCGCCGAACATCTCCGGCGCCTCTCGGGCCAGACCCACAAGTTATTTGCAGCAGCTGTCATCTTTCACGAGGCCCGGCCGATCTGGCGATTTATCGGCGAAGCGCGCTTGTCCGCGCGAACACTTTCATCCGAGGGGATCGAAGCCTACCTCGACCGCAACTGGCCCGAGGTCGGGCAGTCTGTCGGTGCATATCAGATCGAAGCCGAAGGAAGCCGATTGTTCTCGCGGATCGATGGCGACTATTTCTCGATCCTGGGGCTGCCTTTATTGCCACTTCTGACATTCCTGACTGACCGCGGAGTAATTGCCCATTGACCGAGCTTGCCAAAATTCCCCTCGCCGGTGTCATGGGACATCCGGTCGCGCACTCCAAATCGCCCCAGCTGTTTCGCCACTGGCTGGATAGCAATGGTTTGGCGGGTCACTACGTTCCGCTTCATGTCAGTCCCGATGCCTTTGAGACGACCTTGCGCGCGATGCCTGGAATGGGGTTTGTCGGCGCGAACGTGACGATCCCGCACAAGCAACGGGCGATGGAGCTTGCTGATCATGTCACAGAGCGCGCGACCCGAATCGGCGCGGCCAACACGTTGACGTTTCAACAGAATGGCGAAATTCATGCCGATAATACCGACGGTTTTGGGTTTCTGGAAAACCTGCGCCAAAACGCACCTCATTGGCGTCCCGAAGGCGGCGCTGCTGTTGTTCTGGGTGCCGGCGGCGCGGCGCGGGCGGTGCTGGTCAGCTTGCTGGATGCCGGCGTGCCGCGCATCATCCTCGCTAACCGCACCCGTTCGCGTGCCGATGACTTGGCTCAGAGCTTCGGCCCCGCGATCGAGGTGATCGACTGGGCTGATCTTGCCGAGGCCCTGCCCGAGGGGGTGAGCGTGATCAATACCACCTCACTCGGCATGTCGGGGAAAGCGCCTCTGACGCTCGACCTCTCTGGTCTGCACAAAGATCAGGTTGTCACCGATCTTGTTTATTCGCCGCTTGAAACGGATCTGTTGCGGGCCGCCAGTAAGGCCGGTTGCCATACAGTTGATGGATTGGGCATGCTGCTCTATCAGGCGGTTCCGGGATTTGAACGGTGGTTTGGCGTCACCCCCGTCGTAACGCCCCAGACGCGAAAGGCGGTGCTTGCATGACTTATCTGATCGGTTTGACCGGCTCCATCGGGATGGGGAAATCGACCACTGCAAAGCTCTTTGCCGAAGAAGGTTGTGCGGTCTGGGACGCGGACGCTGCCGTGCATCGTCTCTATTCAGCTGGCGGGGCTGCCGTCGCTCCGATGGGCGAGGCCTTTCCGACCGCTGTTCTCGAGGGGGCAATTTCGCGAGATGCGCTGAAGACTGTGATCGCGGATGATCCGCAAGCCTTGCGTCGGATCGAACAGATCGTGCATCCGCTTGTCGCAGAGGACCGTCTGGCCTTCATCCGCGCCACCGAAGCGGACATCGTTGTCCTGGACATCCCGCTGCTTTTCGAAGGCGGTGGACATCAGGGCATGGACCTGACCGTATGCGTCTCTGTTCCGGCGGAATTACAGCGCTTGCGTGTTCTGGAACGGGGCACGATGAGCGAAGATCAGTTCGAGATGATCAAGTCCAAACAGATGCCCGATGCCGAGAAACGCGCGCTGGCGGATCGTGTCGTCATCACCGACACCTTGGACCATGCGCGGCAGCAGGTGCAGTCTATTGTTGCTGATGTGAGGCAAAAGCTGGGCAATGCGTGAAATTGTCCTCGATACGGAAACGACCGGTTTCGATCCTGAACAGGGCGATCGCATCGTGGAAATCGGCGCGGTTGAGCTGCTGAACCATATGCCGACCGGCGAAACATATCACGTCTACATCAACCCGGATCGCAGCATGCCGAAAGAGGCATTCGAGGTGCACGGGCTGGGCGATGACTTCCTGCGCGGTCAGCCGAGGTTTCGCGATATCGCCCAAGGATTTCTCGACTTTGTCCGTGGCGACAAGCTTGTGATCCATAATGCCAGCTTTGACATGAAGTTCCTCAATGCCGAATTGGGGTGGCTCAATCTGCCGAAACTACCCTGGGAGCAGGCGATCGACACGCTGGCAATCGCCCGGCAGAAATTTCCCGGCGCCTCAGCGTCGCTGGACGCGCTTTGTCGCCGCTTTGGGGTCGATAATTCGTCGCGCACCCTGCACGGCGCCCTGCTCGACTCTGAAATTCTTGCGGAAGTGTATCTGGAGCTGATTGGCGGGCGGCAACCTGATTTCGGCTTGGCCACTTCGGGCGGGTCGACATCGGATGACGCAACAGATGACTGGCGACCCAAACCGCGCCCGACGCCGCTCCCCTCACGATTGTCACCCGGGGAGGCCGAAGCCCACGACGCTTTTGTAAAGGCCATGGGCGACGGCGCTGTCTGGAATCGTTATCAGGCCTGAGCGGGCTGATTTTCCGTGCGGCGCTGCAATTCCTGACGGTAAAGGCTCACGAAGTCGATGTTGTCGAGGTTCAGCGGCGGGAAACCCCCGTCGCGGGTGACGTCCGACACGATCCGGCGCACAAAGGGGAACAGCATGCGTGGGCATTCGATCAGCAGGAACGGGTGCAACTGATCCTCGGGCACGCCTTCGATGTGGAAGACACCGGCATATTCCAGCTCAAACACGAACAACGCATCTTCGGTGCCCTGCGCGACCGATTTGATCGTCAATTTCATCACCACTTCGAACTGGCTGTCAGCCTCGCGCTTTTTGGCGTCCAGAGCGACCTGCACCTTCACGTCGGGCTGGACCTGACCGTTGCCGGCCCTGCGCGCGAGGATGTTCTCAAAGGACATGTCGCGCACGAATTGCGTCAACACGTTCATCTTCATCTGAGGGGCCGCCTGCGCCGCGCCGTTCTCGTTTTCGGCCATCAATTTTCTCCAGAAGGGTTCATAATGCGCCTGAGCATCTATCAGGATGCGCCTTGCGCCTCAATGCCCCGCCGATGCTCTGCTGCGGATCGGGCGCGCGCGCCGCTCAGTGCTTGGTCCAGCCGGAGGGCGTATGCGTCGGCTGCTTGGGCGGCTCGACCTCGTGATAACTGCCGTCGATCACCTCGTCACGCGCTGGCCTGCGTCGCGGATCCCGCTGCGGACCTGCGCCCTGACCCATGGTAAAGGACTTGACCTTGATGTTGCGCCGCAGCCATTTGAACGCCGCAATCCGGAACGGAGGCGTCAGCAGCGCAAAGCCGACCGCATCGGTGAAAAACCCCGGCGTCAGCAACAAGACGCCGGCGACGAGGATCATCGCCGCATCTGCCAGGGGTTGCGTCGGGTCGCTGAGGTCGGACAGGCTGCGGCGAATGTTGTTCACAGCTAGCGCACCCTGAGCCCGCACCAGATAGGTCCCAAGGATGGCCGTCCCCAACACGATCAGCAGTGTCCAGCCCAGCCCGATCAGACCGCCGACCTGAATGAACAGCGCAATCTCGATCATCGGCACGGCAACAAAGGCCAAAAGCAGCCACATAGCGTTCTCCTGCAATCCCGGTGCGGTAGACTTACCGCGACCCAGCACCTACATAGGATGAGAACCCGGTCATTTCCATGCCCGGCCGAGCTGAGCCTATGAGGATTTGATGAACTCGCCCATTCTGCAATTGTTGGTGCTTGCCGGAATCGCTGTCTTTCTGATCCTGCGGCTCAGAAGCGTTCTTGGTACGCGCGAAGGTTTTGAAAAGCCGCCCGCCGTGCAATCCGGTCCCGCCCCGGAGCGTCGCCGTCAGTTTGAGGTCGTCGAGGGTGGCCCCGATCCGGATATTGCCGACCACGTACCGACCGATAGCCCTGCTGCCGATGCTCTAGCGCGGATGAAACACCTTGAACCGTCCTTCTCTGTCACGGAGTTTCTCGGTGGCGCGCGTGGCGCGTACGAGATGATCCTTATGGGCTTTGAGCGGGGCGATATGGCCGAAATTCAGCCCTTTTTGTCGCCCGAGGTCTACGAGAGCTTTGCTTATGTGGTGAACGATCGCGATAACAAGGGCCTGACAGTCGAGTCCGATTTTCTTGGCGTCAAGGAGCTGCAACTGGTCGACGCGAGCCTCGACGACACAACGAACGAAGCGGAGTTGACCGTGCGGTTCGTCGGTCAGATGACCTTTGCCGTGCGCGACCGGGCCGGTGAGGTGGTCGAAGGGGATCCCAAGGCGACCAAGACGCAGCGCGACATCTGGACCTTTGCGCGTCAGATGGGAAGCAATGATCCCAACTGGCAGTTGGTCGCGACTGACGAATGACCCTGACGCGGCTGGCAGTCCTGCTGGCCGCGCTGACCCTGCCCGTCGCAGGGAAGGCGGCGGACACCAGCCTGAAGGTGCTGGACTACTCCGAACTCAGCGGCTGGGGCAGCGACGATCACGACGCCGCGCTCAGGGTTTTCCTGAACACCTGCCGGGATTTCAAGACGCCGGATTGGCAGTCGATTTGTGCCGTCGCGGCACAGCAGACCAATGCGCGAACCTTTTTTGAACTGTTCTTCACACCTGTTCTGATCGAAGACGGCGAACCGGCCCTCTTTACTGGCTACTTCGAGCCCGAACTGAAGGGCGCGCGCAGCCCCTCCGCCCGTTATCGCTATCCCGTCTATCGGATGCCGCCCGAGGCGCGCGCGCAACCCTGGCTCTCCCGCCGTGACATCGAAACCAGCGGCGTGCTCGACAATCGTGGGCTGGAAATCGCTTGGGTGGATGACCCGGTTGAGCTGTTTTTCCTGCAAATTCAAGGGTCCGGACGCATCCGCCTGCCCGACGGAAGTGTAATTCGAATTGGATACGGCGGTAAGAACGGGCAGGAATACCGCTCTGTCGGGCAGGAGTTGGTGCGGCGTGGGGTCTATTCGATCCATCAGGTCTCGGCTCAGGTCATCAAGAACTGGGTGAGGCGCAATCCGGTCGCGGGCGCGGAACTGTTGCGGCACAACCCCTCCTTCGTCTTCTTTCGCGAGATCACCTCGATCGACCCGAACGATGGCCCAATCGGGGCGATGGGCCGATCTGTCACCGATGGTCGGACGATTGCCGTCGATCCGGCCTACACGCCGCTCGGCGCGCCGGTTTGGGTCGAAAAGGCGGGCAAGGAGGCGATGAACCGGCTGATGATCGCGCAGGACACGGGCTCTGCGATCAAGGGGGCGCAGCGCGCGGATATTTTCTTTGGCACCGGTGACAAAGCCGGGCGCGCTGCTGGCCGATTGCGCGACCCCGGACGCATGGTGGTCCTGCTGCCAATCCAGCGTGCCTATGCGATGTTGCCGGAGGACAGCCTGTGAGCCGCCGCCTGCGCCCGGATGAGGTCGAGCTGTGGAACAAGGTCGCCGGGACCGCAGAACGCATCAATCGCCCGAAACCGAAATCTGACGTGAAGCCTGCGGATACCTTTCGCAAACCCGTCACTATTCCAGCAGATCCCCTGCCCTCTTTTCAGATCGGGGCGCGGGCAAAGGGTGCGCAAGGCAATCACGATTTAAGGAATTCGGTCAGTGATCAGATACGTAGCGCACCGCTGCGGATGGATCGTAAAACCCACACCAAGATGAAGCGCGGCAAGCTGGTACCCGAAGCACGCATCGACCTTCATGGCATGACCATGGATCGCGCCCACCCCAGCCTGACCGGGTTCATCATGCGCGCGGCGAGCGAGGGCAAGCGGCTGGTCCTCGTCATCACCGGCAAGGGCAAGGATCGTGACGAGGACGGGCCGATCCCGATCCGTCGTGGCGTCCTGCGTCATCAGGTGCCGCACTGGCTCAGCGTGCCGCCATTGTCGCAACTGGTGTTGCAGATCACCGCGGCGCATGACCGTCACGGCGGGGGCGGGGCCTATTACGTCTACCTCAAACGGCTTCGGTAGCGGCCCCGCGTCAGATCACAGCACGTAGCGGCTGAGATCGGCTGAGGCGGCGAGCTTGCCGATATTGTCGTTCACGAAGGCCTCGTCGACCGAGATGACCTCGCCCGAGCGTTCCGGCGCGTGGAATGACAGCTCCTCAAAGACACGCTCCATGATCGTATAAAGCCGCCGCGCGCCGATGTTCTCGACCGACTGGTTCACTTCGGCGGCGGTACGGGCGAGCGCGGCGATACCGTCTTCGGTGAACTCCACCTGCACGCCTTCTGTCTCCATCAGGGCGGTGTATTGCCGTGTCAGCGCATTATCGGTCTCCGTCAGGATCGCCACGAAATCCGCCTCCGTCAGTGATTGCAATTCAACCCGGATGGGTAGACGCCCCTGCAATTCCGGCAAGAGGTCCGAGGGTTTGGCGACGTGGAACGCACCCGAGGCAATAAAGAGGATGTGATCAGTTCGGACGGCGCCATACTTGGTGCTGACGGTAGTACCCTCGATCAGCGGCAACAAATCGCGCTGCACCCCTTCGCGGCTGACGTCGCCGCCGCGCGCGTCGGTGCGGGCGCAGACCTTGTCGATCTCGTCCAGAAACACGATGCCGTTTTCCTCGACCGCGCTCAGCGCGGCCTTGTTCACCATTTCATCGTCGAGCAGCTTGTCGGCTTCTTCACCCAGCAGCAGCTCATAGCTGTCCGCAACGCGCAGTTTCTTGCGCACGGTCCGGTTGCCGAAGGCTTTGCCAAAGATATCGCCGAGGTTCATCATGCCCATCTGGCCCTGCTGTCCCGGAACATCCATCATCGACATTGGGTTCGAGGTGTCCGCGACGTCCAGCTCGATCTCCGTGTCGTCCAGCTCTCCGTTGCGCAGTTTCTTGCGGAACATCTCGCGCGTGCCGTCGCGCGCATCGGTGCCGGCCAAGGCTTCGATGACCCGATCTTCGGCCATCTTGTGGGCTGAGGCGCGCACATCGTCACGCATATGCTCTCGGGTCATCGCAACGGCGCTGTCCATCAGGTCCCGCACGATCTGTTCGACGTCGCGCCCGACATAGCCGACTTCGGTGAACTTGGTCGCCTCGACCTTGATAAAGGGCGCGCGGGCCAGTTTCGCCAGGCGGCGGCTGATCTCGGTCTTGCCGACGCCGGTCGGGCCAATCATCAGGATATTCTTGGGGAAAACTTCGTCGCGCAGATCATCGGCCAGCTTGGCGCGCCTCCAACGCGATCGCATGGCGACGGCCACGGCGCGCTTGGCATCCTTTTGACCGATGATGAACCGGTCGAGTTCCGAGACGATTTCGCGGGGGGTGAGGTCGGTCATGAAATTTCCTTAGCCGCCAATGGTTTCGACGGTCAGATTGCCGTTCGTATAGACACATATGTCCGCCGCGATGCCCATCGCCTTGCGGGCGATCCCCTCAGCGTCGAGGTCGGTATCGATCAGCGCGCGGGCGGCGGCGAGCGCATAGTTGCCCCCCGATCCGATGGCGGCGATGTCATGCTCTGGCTCCAGCACATCGCCGGCGCCGGTGATAACGTAGAGCTCTTTGCCATCGGTGACGATCAGCATGGCCTCAAGCTTCTGGAGGTACTTGTCGGTCCGCCAGTCCTTGGCCAACTCGACGCTCGCTCGCTGCAATTGGCCCGGCGTCGCCTCCAGCTTGGCTTCCAGCCGTTCCAGCAGGGCAAATGCGTCGGCGGTCGATCCGGCGAAACCCGCAACGACGTCATATCCACCGGGTGACAGGCGCCGCACCTTGCGCGCCGTGCCCTTCATCACCGTCTGACCCATGCTGACTTGACCGTCACCGGCGACAACCACGTGGTCGCCCTTGCGGACGCCAATGATCGTCGTGCCGTGCCAGCCGGGGAAATCTTTATCTGCCATCAGGTCGCTCCTTCATTCCGAGACTATATGCGGTCGCGGCAGGCGGGGGACAACCCCAGCCCGCTTGCCCGCTTCGATGCCAGCCAGTAGCGTCGCGCCATGCCCCAGAGCGTGACCCTCTATCTCGAAGACCCGTTGTTGCGCAGTGCGCGTGCCGGTGCACATAACTTCATCGCCCATCTCGTCGCTGTGCTAGAGCAGGCGGGCTATCGGGTGCACTTCGCCGCGACAGAGGAGGTTGCATCGAACGACGGCCTCGCTCTCACCCACATGATACCGCCGCCACCGGGAGGCCTGACCTTCCGCCGGGTATACCACTACCCGTTCTGGGCCATTGAACCCAGCGCGGAGCGGTGGGCCTGGGACGTCGCAAAAGAAGCATATTCGCCTGATTTAGTGCCAAAAACAGAGGCGGATAAGTTCTACGAGCGCTGGCAGAAACGCCTATTCCCGACCGCGGAGGCATCACGGCAAAACGGCTTCGTCTACGTCCCGCTACAGGGTCGGCTTTTAGAGCATCGCTCGTTCCAGTCCTGCGCGCCAATAGACATGCTTCGCGCGACTTTGAATGCGGACCCGCATCGCCCGGTTGTCGCCGCCTTGCACCCCAAAGAGCGGTACTCGGATGCTGAAATGGAGGCGCTGACCAGATTGGCCCATCGCAGTCCAATGCTGACCCTCCGCACCGGCGGAATGGAGGACATGCTGCGTGACTGCGATTATATCGTGACGATGAATTCTGCGGCCGCCTTCAACGGAATGTTTTTTGCAAAGCCCTCCATTCTGTTTGCCAAGATCGATTTTCACCACGTCGCGCTGCACGCCAGTCCGGAGGAGCTTTCGGCGTTCCGAGAGGTCTCTGATCACCTCCCCGATTATGCCCGCTACCTTTGGTGGTTCTGGCAGGAGCGCGCGATCAATGCGGGTCGCCCTGACGTTCACGAAAAAATTCGGGCGGCATTGCACCGGGGCGGCTGGTCTCTGCCAACCTGAACCGGCACCGGTCATGAAAAAGGGCGCCCAAACGGACGCCCTTCAAACCGTCAGATGACGGAAAAGGTCAGATGGATTCCTCGATCCACGCCTTGAGCGAGGCTTTTGGCGCCGCGCCGGCACGGTTCGAAACCACTTCGCCATCCTTGAAGATGAACAGCGCGGGGATCCCGCGTACGCCCATCTGCATCGGTGCGTTGGGGTTCGAATCAACGTCGACCTTGGCGATTTTTACTTTGCCACCAAACTCTTGGGCGAGTTCCTCCAGTGCCGGGCCGATCTGTTTGCAAGGGCCACACCATTCGGCCCAGAAGTCCACGACAACGGGGACATCAGAATTTTTTACTTCGGCATCAAAGGTATCGTCGGTCACGGCCACTGTGGACATGGGGATCTCCTGGATCAAGGGTGCGCTTGGAGGTGAAACGTAAGGACCGAGGCGTGGAAGTTCAAGAAGCGGTTGTGTCCTGCAACGCCGCCGTCACAAGATCGTGCGGCAGGCGCATCAGCTCCGCTGTGCGTGTCCACAAGAGCGCGGTCTGGACCCTCCGTCCTGGGTAAACCTGTTCCAGCGCCGCAGCATAGGCCCCCATCTGGGCCAACAGGCCGGTGGGGACATCCGTCACGCTTGCCGGCACCACAGCATTGGTCTTGAAATCGACGGCGAGGACCTCATCCGATGTGATGATCAGCCGGTCGATGGTGCCGTGAACCCGCAACCCGCCCAATTCAGCCAAATTCGCTGAAACAGAGACTTCCTCAAGCGCCTCTCGACTGAACAATCCTGTAAGATGCGGCGCTGTCAGGACCTTGCGGACTTCGCTAGTCAAAAGCGCCAGTTCCGCCCCTTCCGCCCGATCCACCCCACTGTTGAGGACCAAGCCGGCACGTTGATCAAACTCCGCGTCCGTCGCGCCAGGCAGATGTTCCAGCAGTGAATGGATCTGGCGGCCGCGACGCGTTGCTGCGTCCTTGTCCAACCCCTCTTCGCCGGGCAGCGCCTTGGGGCCGCCCAGTTCCGACGGGCTGGTGGTTTTCACCGGAAGCGCGGCGAAGGGGGCTGTACGGTGCGCCCAATCGGGCAAGTCGGGGGCGGAGGTGTCGGGCAGGGCAGGGGGCTGCATCGTCAGGGTGGACCAATCGCCGGTTTCCAGCCGCAATCCATCCCCACCCGGGGCGGGCGTCTCCACCGCGCCGAGCGTCCGCATCCCGTCACGAATGCGCTCGTACCACGTCTCACCGCCGCGCCCGAGATCTCCGGCGGCGGCGACGATCAGCCACTTTTCCGCGCGCGTCATGGCGACGTAGAGCAGGCGGTCCGTCTCTTCCCGCTGCTTTCGCAGTTTTTCGTCCCGTAGCGCGGCCAGACGGGACGGCGCATCCTTGGCTGCAACTTTCCACCAGGCGCGCTGCCCGTCAGAAAGGACCTCACCGCGCAACTCATCGCGCCGGTTTTGGGTCTCAGGCAGGATAACCACCGGCGCTTCCAACCCCTTGGAGCCATGCACCGTCATCACTCGAATGCGTGACCCGGCGCTTTCCATCTGACGCTTGACCTCGGGGTCATCTCCCTGCAACCAAACGAGGAATCCCGTCAGGCTCGGCACCTCATTGCGTTCGTAACTCAGGGATTGATCGAGCAATGCGTCGATGCCGTCCTGCGCTTCGACACCCAATCGTTCCATTAGCCGTCGTCGCCCGCCGTGCCGCGTGAGGATCCGCTCCAGCAGCTCGTATGGCCGCAGATAGTCAGCATGGTTGCGCAGATCGCGCAGCATCGCGCGGGTCGCTTCGTGGTCGCGTCGCGCGTCGAGCGCCGGCCAAAGCCGTCGCGTCTGACGCTTGTGCGCGAGATCGTAGAGCATCTGCTCATCCCATCCGAACAGCGGTGATTTCAGAGCGGCGGCAAGGCTCAGATCATCGTCCGGCGTGGCAAGGAACGACAGGAGCGCGGTCAAATCCTTGACCGCCAGTTCACCGCCGATCCGCAATCGATCCGCACCGGCAATTTCGAGCCTCTCAGCCTTGCAGGCGCGGATAATCTCGTGAAACAGACGACGCCGGCGACGCACGAGGATCAGGATGTCACCCTCGTGCATGGGTCGGGCCTGTCCCTTACCGATCGGCAGGGGCGTCTTCTCGTCGATCATCTGGCGGATATGTTTGGCAATCCGGGTGGCCAGAACGACATCGTGGTCCTTTTCGCCCGGCAGGTCGACGGGATCGTCCCACTCGCCGCTGTCGTCATTGGCGACCTTCTCGATATGCGGCCACAGATCGACACGGCCGGGCAGGGTGTCCTGGAACGCGATGTGGCTCTCTTCCGGCGAAAAACCGGCCTCTGCGCGTCCCTCAAAGACCTGATCAACCAGCGTCAGGATCGCCGGGGCCGAGCGGAAGGAATGCGCCAGCGCGAGGCGTTGCAGCGGGGTGCCCAGCGCGGTCAATCGTTCGTCAAAATCATCGCGCATCCGGTCAAACTCAGACGGGTCCGCGCCCTGAAACGAGTAAATCGATTGCTTCTTGTCTCCGACCACAAAGATCGTGCGCGTCTTGTCGTCCTGCGCACCCTCACCGCTGGTGAACTCCCGCGCAAGAGCTTGAATGACCTGCCATTGCTCGGGCGAGGTGTCCTGCGCCTCGTCCACGAGAATATGATCTATGCCCCCGTCTAGGCGATAGAGAACCCAAGCGGAGACCTCGCGATTGGTCAGCAAATCGCGGGCGCGCAAGATCAGATCGTCAAAATCCATCGCACCGCGCAAGAGTTTGGCGCGCGCATAGGCCGGCAGGAAAACTGCGGCGAAATCGTATAGTGCAACTGTCTTCGACAAGGCGCTGAGTGCGAGACGCCGGTCGCGGGCGGTCTCAATCCGGCCCATCAAAGGGTTGATCCGGTCGATCAAATCCGGATGTGCGGCGCGCATAGGCTTGGTAGGAACAGACCCTATCTTTGCGCAAAACGGCTCTTTCGCACCAGGGCCGGTCAGGAAGCAATCCTCCAGTATCTCTAACGCGGCCATGTCCGGCGAGGTAACGCGCGCCAGCGTTTCGGCCAGCTTCTGGTCCATTTTCGAGCCCGTAGCGGCGGCGGCGCGCAGGGCGGCGATATCCTCCATCTCACTGCCGAGGAAGACGTCTGCCAACAGTTGCGTCTCGTCAAACCCGGCGGGCAGGCCAAGGTCGGCGGCCAACGCGTCCTGCCCGGGATGCCGGCTCAGCAAATCAGCGTGGGAGGTAACGGCCCCGGTCAGTGATTCCATCGTTTGCCCGGAATATTGCAACGCCATCCGCGACAGAACCTTGCGATCCGGCCCGTTCGCCAACCGTTCGATGACCTCACCCCGGAGGAGAGAGGCGTCGCGATCCTCCATTTCGGTGAATTGCGGACTGACGCCAGCCTCCAGCGGGAAGCGACGCAGCAACGACGCGCAGAAGGAGTGAATCGTTTGAATTTTGAGCCCGCCCGGCGTCTCGATGGCGCGTGCGAACAGAGTCCGGGCGTGGCGCAACCGGCCCGCGTCAACCGGCCCATCGATGCCAAGAGTGCCCAGTTCGTTCCGCAAGTCAGCGTCCGGCAGCATGGCCCAGTCGCCCAACCGACGGAACAGGCGATTCTGCATCTCGGTCGCGGCGGCCTTGGTGTAGGTCAGGCACAGGATATGCTGCGGCGACACCCCGTCGAGCAGAAGGCGCGCCACCCGGTCCGTCAACACCCGCGTTTTGCCCGATCCGGCGTTCGCGGCCAGCCAGGTTGATAGGTCGGGACGGGCCGCATCGACCTGTCGCTGCGTGGCCGTGTCGCGGTTCATTGGACGAAACTCCGGCTTGCGTCGGTCGCGATGTCCCATTCCCCGAACCTTGCGAGGTGATCGTAATCCGCCGCCATTTCGGTCTTGAACATCGCCCTGCGGGACGCGAAGGGCTGCGCGGGATCGAGGTATTTCTCGATCATCGTGGCAAAGCGCGCCCAAGCTTCATCCGCCGAGAGGTCCTGAAGTGGTGCCTCAATCTCACGCGTGTCCGCGCCCAAACCGATAAAGGCGGCGCGGATCACGTGCCGGGGGTTAACCCCTTCGAATCCGTTGCGTTCGGCCATTGCACATTCCAGAAGAAGCTGGAGATCAAAGCTTTTCTGCTGCTCGGCAGAGGCCATCGCACCCGTTTTGTAATCATAGATCAGCGCACTGCCACGATCATCCAGGTCAATCCGGTCTGCCTTGGCAGTCAGGGTGAAATCCAACCCGGCCAGGGGGGTCGCACCTCGGACCTCGTAAGCGACCGGTCGGCCAAGGGATTGGCGCCTGACTTCACCCTCGACGACATCATTGGCGGCACGCGCCATACGAGCGAGCCAGAGCAATCGAGCCTCCGCCCAAGGCACAGCGGTGTTCAGCGTCGCCTCGGTCAAGGCCACCAGCTGCTCAGAGGTGAGCAGGTCCGGATTGGCCATCGCATTGCGCACAAAGGTTTCCATCACTTCGTGACTGACAATTCCGCGCATCAGGGCATCGGGCGCCTTCATCAACGGATCAAGCGGGCGCAGGCGCAGAACCTCGCGCGCATAAATCGCGTAAGGATCCCGGATCAGGGTCTTTATCTGCGTCACCGAAAGCTTGCGTGGCCGCGCCGAAACGGGCGGGCAGGGGGCCGGCCGGGGGGAAGGCTCTATTTGATCCACGGCCTCCAGTTGCGTCACGAGGTTCAGCCAGTGTCGCCCACGCGCTCGGGCGCCCGCCAGGGCCTCGCGTCCCTCACCGCCCAGCCCGTTAAGCAGATTGGTGATCCGGTTCAACCAGCGAGAGGCGACCGTTTCGGCCTCCGACCCTCGCAGGGCGCGGCTCAGCCAGACTTCGGGGGCAGCGATCGCCTGTTGAAAATCATGCGCGGACAGGCCAATGCGTCGCTCTGGCAGCAGTAGCCCGACCTCAGCTCGCATCGCCCGGTTCAGCCAGGGATCGGGGGAGGGGGCCTCGGGCCAGCTCCCTTCGTTCAGCCCGCCAAGGATGACGAGGTCCGCGCCCTGAACGCGTGCCTGCAGCGTGCCCCAGATCGCAATATGCGGATGCGGCGTGGTGCTGTCGCGTTCTTCTGCTTCGCTCAGAACGGAGGTCAGGAGGTTGGCGAAATCCTCCGGCCCTAGGTCACCGGCGACATCGGCGGCGCTGACCAGGTCGTTGAGTTTACCCAACACATCTTCGCCGGCGTTTCCGGTCCATAGCGTCCCTGACCCCGTGGCGCGACAGCCAGCCGCCAGCGCTTCGGCGTGAGTCTGCAAATCGGTCACCCGGTCAACCATCGGGCGCGGGTTGGTGTCGTCGACCGGCAAGGCCAGCCGCGTCACCCAATCGGCCCAGTCCTGCGCCATCTCGTCCGTCTGATCGGCGCCAAAGCTCCGCAGCGTATCGGCGTCGGGAAAGGGCGGGCCCTCGCGGCGCAGCTTCATCTCCAGCGCGCGAGCGAGCCGTAGATGAATGTCACGGTCCGCGCCCCTATGGCACAGCGGATGTTTCAACAATGCCAACAGGCCAGCGGCCCCTGCGGTTTGATGATAAAGCCCCGCAACCTGCCGCACGAACCGTCCGGCAGCCGTCAGGTGCAACGCTTCGCCCGCGCTGTCATCAGGCAGGATATCCCACCGGGTCAGCGCTGCGGTCACCTGTCGGGCGAGCAGCCGGTCGGGGGTGATCAACGCGGCGCGAAGCCCATCCTCTGCCGCTTGACGCAGCCGCAGGGCGATGGCCTGCGCCTCTTCTCGCGCGGAGGGCGCTTCGAGCAGAGTGACATTTGACATCGCGCTGTCGAGGTCGCGCAGATCGGGCCCTTCGGAGAGCCATTGATCGGTCACAGGAGCGGGGCGCAGGGCGAGCGAAACCAAGCGATTGCGCGCATCGTTCTGTGTCGACCCGACCCAGGGCTGCACATCCGACGGACCCAACCCAAGGGCCGCGCACAACTTGCGAAACCGGAATTGAGGGTGATCCTCGCCGCTTAGCGCATCATCCAGATGACGCGTCCAGACATCCTCCGGCAGATCGAAATCGTATCCGGGCAGGACCACTGCGCCTTGCGGCAGTCGCGCTACGGCCTGCATCAGCACATTCGTGGCCCCGCGAGACCCGGTCGAACCGGCCACGATAATCGGTCCGGGGGGCGGCGCCTCTTGCCAAAGGTCGGCGACATGCTCTGCCACCATGCGCAGGCGACCCGCGGCATCGGGCGCGGCATCGCGGCTTTCGACCTGTTGCACGATCGTCAGGAATTTCAGCGCGCGGGCCCAATGATCGGAATGGGCAGAGACGTCGAGGTTTCGGATCGCGTCGAAACTGACGCCTTCGCCGCGCATCTCTTCGAACACCTGCGCCAGACTGTCGGCCAGATCGTAGAGCGCGGCGCGCGGAGCAAGGTCGGGCTCCTTCTCGATCAGCGCCTGCACCAGCTGCACCAGCGCGAGGCGGCGGCGCAACGGCGAAACCGGAGCGGGGATAGCACCCAAGGCAAAAGTTTCGCCAAGATCAGTCACCAGCTGGATGCGGGGCAACAGGCGCGGCGGACCGGCATCGAACAGCGTTCGCAGACGCCGCGCCATGCGTCGAGAGTTGACGATCAGCGTTGTGCGCGCCAGCGCTTCGGGTGGGCGGCCAGCGCTGCGGTGGAGCAAGCCCTCGATCAACAGGCGCGGGAAATCCGCCCCCGGCGGCAGGCCATACACCCGGGGCTTGTCGCTGGGTTTAAACATGGCGGGCCAACATTTCTTCGGCCAGGGCGATGCCTGCTGGGTGGCCGACGTCGCACCATTCGCCCGGGTAGGGAATGACATGCAACGTGCCGCGTTCCAACATCCCGTCCCACAGCTTGTTCAGGGAAAAAGTCGTGTCGGGAATATCGGCAAGCCCCTCAGTCCGGATAATCTGAGCGCCGGTATAGATCAGGCCCGGTCCGCGTGCGACAGGAGGGCCCGGCGTGAAATCACCGGGACTATCGTGGCCGATGGCCTTCTCGGGCGGCACACCCAAGAGCAAGGATTCCATCCCCTCGCGCCAATGCTCTTGAAGCAGACGCAGCGGGTTCACGCCGCCCCAGACCGCGTCGGAGTTCATTGTCCAGACCGGGCCATTCCCCAACAGCGGCAGGGCATGTCGCAGTCCCCCACCTGTGTCGAGGATTTTCGGTGTCTCCCGGATCGTCCGAACGCCCGTCCCGGCCAGGTGAGCGTCCAGTTGATCGGGCCTATAGTGCAGGTTTGTAACGATGGGGCCGGAGACCACCGGTTTGATCACATCCAAGGCGTGATCAATCAACGCGCGACCGGCGACCTCGACCAATGGCTTTGGCCGGTCGGCGGTCAGGGCACCCATCCGCGTGCCGAAACCGGCCGCGAACAACATCAGACCTCGCGGCATCATCGGCGCAACCTCTCCAACACATCCGCTGTTGGCGCGGGAAGGTCGGCACGGATCCGGGCTGCGATGGGGGCCAAGGCAGGATGCTCCAGATTGCGCATCAGATGGGCCCAGACTCGCGGGATTAAATCGACGTAATGCGTCTTGCCGTCCCGACACGACAGGCGGGCAAAGACGCCGAGGATCCGCAGGTTTCGCTGTGCACCCATGACATGATATTGCGCGTCGAATAGCGCCGGATCGAGTTGCTGTGCGGCCACGTAATGCGCCTTCATCGCGGCTTCGGCGGCTGGAGCGACATCGCGCCGTGCATCCATCAGCAGGGAGACCAGATCGTAGGACGGATCGCCGATCATCGCATCCTGAAAATCCAGCAGACCCACCCGCGCTGACCCTTGCCGGTTCGGTAACCACAACAGGTTCTCCGCGTGATAATCGCGCAGGATCGTCACGGTAGTTTCCGAGTGTTTGCCCAAGATTGGGTCGAAATCCGCACTGAACGCCGCCTTCTTTTCCGGGTCGGCACCAAGTGTCTGCCCCAGGTACCAATCATAGGCCAAACCAGCCAATGGCGTCATGACAGCCACGTCATAATTGGCAAGTCCGGGCATTGGCGTAGCATTGTGCAGGACGATCAGCGCGTCGGTGGCGGCAGTATAGATCGCCAGTTCCGTGCTGTTGTCTGCGGCAACAACGCGGGCGAACAGATCGTCACCTAAATCTTCGATCAGCAGGAAACCGCTGGCGGTATCTTCGGCTATTATGTGCGGCGCGGCGAGGCCGAGCGTGGTGAGGTAGCGCGCCACGGCGACAAAGGGGCGCACGTCTTCACCCTTCTCCGGCGCGGCGTCCATCAGGACAGCGCTTTCTCCAGCCATGGTGAGGCGCTCATATTTCCGGTTGGATGCGTCCCCGGCCAGGGGTCGCCGTGTCGCCTGGGCCCAAGCTGTCGTCGCGAGGAAAGCCTCGGCTTGAGCATCGCGCAAAGTGTCAGGCATGAAGGTCTCCGGGCAAAATCGTATCCCAAGATCGGGGACCGCGCGCGGTGATCTCGCGGCTGTCGACGTCGTCATGGGTGAAGCTCAGGGTTAACGCGTCCGAGGGCGCAAGGTCGCCGAGACGGTCGGGCCATTCGATCAGGCAAATCGCGGTTTCGTAAGCCTCTTCAAGGCCCAGTTCGACCACTTCATCCGGGCTTGTCAATCGGTAGAGATCGGCGTGCCAAATTTCGCCCGCGTCGCTCTCATAAGTCTGTACGAGGGTAAAAGTGGGTGAGGGCACATCCTCTGGTTCAGGCAGCAGGGACAGGATCAATTGGCGCGCAAAATGGGTTTTACCGGCACCGACTGGCCCTTCGAGCAGGATGACTGCGCCAGCAGAAAGCCGTGCCCCGATGCGCCGTGCCAAGTCCCGCGTGTCGTCGGGTGAGTGAGATTGATAGCGGCGGCGCAATTCGGTCATGCGCCGACATTATCGTCCTGCACCCGACCTGCAAGAGGGCGCGGTCAGGCGGTGCCTTGAAACGCCACCTCGCGCAGGGCCGGTGTGGTGCGAAAGGCGGCGAGGGTCGCGCCCCCGTGCAAGGGTTTGAACCGGCAATCCAGCAGGCGACCATCCGACATGCGCACGGTGGCGTCCCATTCGCTGCGTTCTTCGAAACCGACGACGAAGTCGCGGAAATCGCCCCAGATCGGATCGGGATCACATAGCGACTGCCAATGCCGCGACGCATCACTGACCGAGATGTCCAGCGAGGGCGCATCCTGTGCCAGACCCCACAAAGCGCGATAGGATTCGTTGACGTAGCTCAATTGACCTTGCGGCGAAAACACCGCCAGCCCGTCATCCAGCGACTCCATTACGGCCTGTGACAGATCCAGTTGTTCGCGGAACCGTCGTGTCAAAGTCACCTCGGCGCTGATATCTTCGATGAGGAAGGCAACGGCCCCGTTGGGATGCGGACGCCCCGTAACGCGATAGGTGCGATCCGTGGGCAAGGTCCAGGTTTCCTGATATCTGCCATCCTCCGCCGCGGCGATAAGGTCGAGGATCTGATCCCGCCAGGATGCATAATTGCGCGGTTCCGGCATGATCTTTTCGTCGCGGAGTTTGTCGAAGAACGACAGGTAACCCGGTCGGCCCAGTAGATATTCGGTGTCGAGCGACGTCAGGTCGAGCAGTGCCGGATTAAACAGCGCCAAGCGGCGATTTCGATCGAAGATCGCCAAACCGGTGGCCAGTTGCGCGAAGGTCTTTGTCAGGGTCTGGACAAAATTCTGCTGTGCTGATTCCGCCTGGACAACCGCAGTTACGTCGATCGCGTGAAAGGTATGGACCCCCTTGTTCACCTCTTCCGTGATGTCGAACCAGCGATCCGGCTGATCTTCGCCGGTCGAAAACCGCACGCGCCTTTGTTCCCGGTCCGGAAGGCTGGGCGTGGATTGCGCATCGGGTATGACGGGTCGCCCATCCGGGCGCGGTCCGCCTGCCTCGGTTTCGAGTTTGCGGTAAGCGCGGTTGGCCCAACAAACCAACCCCTCGCTATCTGTCATCCACACCGGGTGCGGCGAATTGCTGAACGCCCAGCTTGTCAGTTGCTGCACATGAGCCCGGTATTTGGTGCAGTGTTTGGGCATGGCGTGCACGCTGTCCGGATCCCGCAGGTCCAGAAAAGCGGTGTTCCCTTTGCGCACCAGCCGCAATTCTGCCGAGTCGTCGGCTTTGCGCGCCTTGAAGGACAAGTCGAAGTCACTGCCGGAGGCATCGCCGCCGAGAAACTCAAGCGGCAGACCGGCAAATCGGAAGGAGAAGAACTTGTGCAAGCCGGGTAGAGAATTGTCCCATGCCTCCTGCCGCAGCAAATTGCGAAGCGATGAGTCCCCCTCGACAACGCGTCCCTTGACCAGCCGCAAGCTGCCCCGAGAGGCTGGTTTTGGCCGGTTTAGTCTATATGTTCGATNCGTCGCCAGGATACACAGCCCGGCCATCGTNGCAGTCCCAAGACAAACGGCGATGATGACGCCGAATTCAACAAATCCAAGATACACGATATGCCCCATCTGTTGCCCAGCAAGGGAACCGCATAAAGGTAAAGGTTCAGTTAATACCTCGCGTATTCGACGCTGATTGACGTCATATTTCGATCAACCGGTTTTCCCCGGCGGGAACAGGTGTATCCCCCGCCACCGCATCGATCTTTTCGCGCGGCCAGAGCACCTCTACTACCGCACCGGTTCGCTCGGCGTGCTGATCCGAAAGGGCGTAACGATCCGTGCCATTGGCAAAGGTCAACTCCGCCCCCGTACGTTCTAGCAGGGTCTTGGCGATGAACAGACCCATACCCATACCTTCGTAACCCGGTCTCTGGACGGGCTCATCGGCAGTGCGGCGTCGCCGCATGAAGGGGTTGCCGATCCGGCCGATGACCTGTGGCGCGTAGCCCTGCCCGTCATCCATGATCCGTACCGCGATCGTCTTTTCCGACCAGCGTGCCTCGACCCAGACATTGGCAGAGGCGAAATCTACCGCGTTTTGCACCAGGTTGCGCATGCCGTGAATCAGTTCGGGACGTCGGAGGATGCTAGGGGTGCTGGCTTGGGAGTCTGCTTCCGGCGCGATGTCGAAATGGATGCGCTTGCCCCGGTCGCGGTGCGGATCGGCGGCCTCTTCGATGACGGTGGGCAGAGGTGCCTGGCGCAAGTGCAGATCGTCTTTCCCCGCCCGCCCCATGGAGCGCAGGATGTCGCGGCACCGGTCCGCCTGCTGGCGTATCAATTGCGCATCCTCGGCCAGATCGGGGCGGTCAGTTAGCTCTTCGGCAAGCTCGGAGGAGGCCAGTTTGATCGTTGCCAGCGGGGTCCCCAACTCGTGAGCCGCCGCAGCCACGACGCCGCCGAGGTCGGTGAGCTTTTGCTCGCGCGCGAGGGCCAGCTGGGTCGCTTGCAGCGCATCCGACATGGAATGAAGTTCGGTCGCGATCCAGCGAGAATAGATCCCAAGGAAGATGATCGCGATGATGATCGCCAGCCATTGTCCAAACACAAAGACATCGGCGATTTGCAGGGTCGCGCCTTCCGCCGTCTTGAGAGGCAGGTAAACCTTTGTCAGCAGCGTGACGATCCCGATGGCGATGGTGCCCATGAAGAGGGTCGACCGGCCCGTCAACGCCATGGCCGAGACGGTGACCGGCCCCACGACGAGGATGGAAAACGGGTTGTGCAGACCACCTGACAGATAGAGCAGCATGCCCAGCTGCAGTAGATCGAATAGCAGCATCAGAAGGTTCTCGACCTCGGACAACCGTTTGCTCTCGGGAAAGATGAAGCTGGCGACGAGGTTGCCGATGACAGAGGTGCCCACCACCACGAAGCACAGACCGTAGGCCAACGACAGTTCGTAGATCTGCCACGCGACGAGCAAGGCTGCCATCTGCCCGCTGATCGCGATCCACCGGAGGAGGATGATGGTGCGCAATCGGATCCAGTTGCCCCTGTCGCGGCCTTTGAGTACGTTGAAATGCGTGTCGCTCATCGCGGCTCCCTCTCGGGCTGTGCGGTTGTGTCTGGTGTGCATAGCGATGCGGCCTTGATACTTGTGTCTTGCCATACCGGCCAATCCAGACAGGCAGTTTTAACCGGGCTTAACCGTTCGGGGGAACCCGCTATCGTACAGAGGATCGACATGACCCGAATTTACGCCATTGCCGCCGCCGCCGTGATCGTCACCCTGACCGCTGTTTTATGGGTGGTGAGCAGGGACGGCAGCGACGATCAGTTTGCACAATGCCGCGCCAGCGCGATTGCCGGCGGTTCTGATCAGATCGGCGGATCTTTCACCCTGGTGGACGAGGCCGGCGCGACTGTCACCGATGCGGAGGTCATCGACGAACCGGCTCTGATCTATTTCGGCTACACCTATTGCCCGGACATCTGCCCGATGGATGTCGCACGCAACGTTGAGACGGTCACCCTGCTGGAGGACCGAGGCTATTCGGTCAAACCAGTCTTCATCACCATCGACCCGGAACGCGACACGCCCGAACAATTGGCGGAATTCACCGACTACCTTCACCCCCGCATGGTTGGCCTGACCGGATCGGCAGAGCAGATCAAGGCGGCGAGCAAAGCCTATCGCACCTACTACAATGCGCATAAATCGGGAGAGGACGATGAATTCTACCTCGTCGATCATTCGACCTTCAGCTACCTGACGCTGCCGGAGTCCGGTTTTGTCGAGTTTTTCCGCCGTGACCAGCCATCGGATCAAATAGCCGACTCGATTGCCTGTTTCCTCGACGCTGCCTAGTCGTTTCTGACGATTTGACGCTGGCCTGACTGCGGGATAGAACCGACCAACCGCGAACGGGCTTAGCGCCGGGAGACTTCTTGCATGATCGATGATCTCGACTTGGGCCAGGACAGGACCCTGTTGCTGCTGGACGACGATGAGCCGTTCCTGAAGCGACTCGCCAAGGCGATGGAAAAACGTGGCTTCGACGTCGAGACTGCGGAAACTGTGGCTGCGGGTCGTGCCATCGCCACCGCCCGCCCGCCTGCCTACGCCGTCTGCGATCTGCGACTGGGCGATGGAAATGGTCTCGACGTGGTTGAGGTGCTGCGTGAAAAGCGCCCCGATTGCCGGGTTGTCGTGCTGACCGGCTATGGGGCCATCGCAACCGCCGTGGCCGCGGTCAAGATCGGGGCCACGGATTATCTGGCAAAGCCCGCCGATGCGACCGACATCACCAACGCCCTGCTGGCGAGGGGGGATGAATTGCCGCCACCGCCGGAAAACCCCATGAGCGCCGACCGTGTCAGGTGGGAGCACATTCAGCGGGTTTACGAATTGTGCGACCGCAACGTCAGCGAAACCGCGCGGCGTCTGAACATGCACCGCCGGACCTTGCAGCGCATTCTGGCGAAACGTTCGCCGCGCTGACCTTTAGAGGTCATAGCGTTTAAGCACCTGATCGACAATCTGGCCTGAGGCGAGGCGGACACCCTCGACCCGGCCATATGTCTCGAACCCGCGGCTTTGATAATAGATCAACCCGCCCTCGTTGTCTGTCCGGATCGTGGCGTTGATCCAGCGGTAGCCGATGGCGAGGGCCGCATCCCTGGTTGCGTCGAACAGTGCCGATCCAATGCCGATCCCGGTTTGTCCGATCCGAGCGAAGGTGGCGATGTTGGCGACCTCGGGGCCATGATCCTTGTGCGGCTCGACCCACTGAAACCCCAGGATCATGCCAGTGTCGTCCTCGGCCACGTGCCAGATCGCACCTTGGCCGCCGCTCATCCGGATGGCGATGTCGTTGCGCGTGACAGCCTCAGTCAGGGCCGTCGTGCCACCCGCCGAGATCACTTCATTCAAAAGCTCTGCCATTTGTCCCGAATCCAGCGAAACAGCACGTCGAACATGGATCATTTGATCTGTTTCAAAAGGTCGGCATGGCGACGGGTGAAATCGTGCCGAACCTCGATGGGCGGACGCAGCGTGATGTCCAGCCCTTCGATCAGCGCCGGATCCGGGTGGCCAAAGAACTTGTCAGCCTCACCGATGGAAAAACCGGCAATCTGCACCGCCTCCATCCAGGCACTGACGCGGTCGGCCTTCTTGATCTTTTTCTTCAGGACCGCAGGCGTGACAGCAGGAAGGCCAAAGCGAATGTGGATGGCAGAGGTCAGACGATCATCGAGCGCGCCGTATCCCGGCCCGACCGCCGCCTTGACCGGGGAAATCATGTCCCCGATCACGTATTCCGGCGCGTCGTGAAGGAGCGCTGTCAGACGGTGCGCTGGTTTCGCAGCAGGCTCCATCCGGCCGAACAGCGTCTCAACTAGAAGCGAATGTTCGGCGACGGAATAGGCAAAATCGCCGGAGGTCTGTCCATTCCAGCGTGCGACAAAGGCAAGGCCATGGGCAATATCCTCAATCTCGATATCTACCGGAGTTGGGTCCAGCAGATCCAGTCTGCGCCCCGAGAGCATCCGCTGCCACGCCCGTGCCTGTTTCGCCATCATCGCCTCCGTTTCAGATGGAATACTGGGAAAGGAGTGCGGAGTCACCGGCCAGGGATGCAAAAAACTCCGCAATGTCGGACGCACCCCTGCGCCTTGCCGAAAACAGGGCCGGGTGCTACTGGCGATGACACCTTCGGACCTATCGGGAGCCGCCCCCATGGCTAAAGACTACATTGTAAAAGACATTTCCCTTGCCGCTTTTGGGCGCAAGGAGCTGGACATCGCGGAAACGGAAATGCCCGGCTTGATGGCGCTGCGCGAGGAATATGGCGCGGGTAAACCGCTCAACGGCGCGCGCATTGTTGGCTCTCTCCACATGACGATCCAGACCGCGGTTCTGATCGAAACGCTGGTCGAACTGGGCGCGGATGTCCGTTGGGCCTCGTGCAACATCTTTTCCACGCAGGATCACGCGGCAGCCGCAATCGCCGAAGGCGGCACCCCTGTCTTTGCCGTGAAAGGTCAGACTCTGGTCGAGCACTGGGATTATCTTGACCGGTCCTTCATGTTCCCCGAGGGCGCGAACATGATCCTCGACGATGGTGGCGACGCGACGCTTTACGTCCTGCTCGGTGCGCGGGTCGAGGCGGGAGAGGATGACCTGATCGCCGTGCCCACCTCGGAAGAGGAAGAGGCGATCTTTGCCCAGATCAAGAAGCGGATGGCGGCCTCCCCCGGTTGGTTCACCAAGACCCGCGAGGCGATCAAGGGCGTGTCCGAGGAAACGACAACCGGTGTGCATCGCCTCTATGATCTGCACAAGAAAAACCAGCTTCCTTTCCCGGCGATCAACGTCAATGACTCGGTCACAAAGTCGAAATTTGACAATAAATACGGCTGCAAGGAAAGCCTTGTCGACGGTATCCGCCGCGCCACCGATACGATGATGGCCGGCAAGGTCGCCGTAGTCTGCGGTTACGGCGACGTCGGCAAGGGGTCCGCCGCCTCGCTTTCTGGCGCGGGGGCCCGCGTCAAAGTCACTGAAATAGACCCGATTTGTGCGCTTCAGGCCGCGATGGACGGCTTCGAGGTGGTGACGCTGGAAGATGCGGTAAAAAGCGCGGACATCTTCATCACCACCACCGGCAACAAGGATGTTATCCGCATCGAGCATATGCGCGAGATGAAGGACATGGCCATCGTCGGCAACATCGGACATTTCGATAACGAGATTCAGGTCGCCAGCCTGAAAAACCACAAGTGGACGAACATAAAGGAACAGGTGGATATGATCGAAATGCCCTCGGGCAATCGCATCATTCTGCTCTCCGAGGGGCGTCTGCTGAACCTCGGGAACGCCACCGGGCACCCGTCCTTTGTGATGTCGGCATCTTTCACCAATCAGGTGCTGGCGCAGATTGAGCTTTGGACCAAGGGCGAGGATTACGCGCCCGGCGTCTACATTCTGCCCAAGCACCTGGACGAGAAGGTTGCGCGATTGCATCTGGATCGGATCGGGGTAAAGCTTTCGAAACTGGCGCAGGAGCAGGCTGATTACATCGGCGTCTCGACCGAAGGGCCGTTCAAGCCGGAACATTACAGATACTAGGATCGCATGCAGATACGGTTAATATCGCTCGCTTCCGCCCTTTGCACCGCCGCGCTGATCCATCCAGCCGAGGCTGCGCCAAAGGTGACGAAGAAAGTGACTTATTACTCGGTCAAGGCGACAACCATTGACGGTCTGCGCGCGGAAATGGCGGCGCGCGGACCGAAGGGATACTGGGGCTACTCCGATTGGTATGTGCAATGGTCCGGATCCTGCAAACTCTCCGTCACCATCTCGATCACCTTACCCAAACACGCCCGCCCGGACACGATGCCAGCGGACGTGCGACGCAAGTTTGACCGCATGTTGGTGGCCTTGCGCGCACATGAGGAACAGCACGGCCAACACGCCGTGCTCGCCGCGCAAGAGATCGAGAGCGCCGGCTGTCGCAACGGCAATGCGATCCTTAAGACCTACAATGATGCCGACGTGAGATATGACCGCCAGACAGATCACGGTCGCCGTCAGGGCGTCATTCTACGGTGATCATAAACGCTGCGTGGCACGGCGCAGGGCACCACCGCTGTCTTGATCCCGGCACTTTTTCCTTTACGCCTCAAGAATCGCCGCATTAGGCTCCTCCCATGGCTGCGCGTTTGGCAGCGGTAACCTAGGGGATAGGATATGGGCAAACGGGACGATCTGATCGCGAAATACGCTGAGGACCTGAAAGACAAATGCGGGATGACGCCGGACATGGATCTGCTCACCAAGGTGACGATCGGGTGCGGTCCGTCGATCTATAACGAGGACGCGTCAACTGTCGCCAGCAGTCAGGCAAGCGAGCTGGAGACCGTTAAGCAAAACTTTCTGATAAAGAAACTCGGCTTGACGGATGGTCCGAACCTGATGTCCGGCATCGACAGCGTGATGGAAACCTATGGTAAATCCAACCGCAGCAAGTATCGCGCGGTCGTCTATTACCTGTTGGTCAAGCATTTCAACAAAGAAAGCGCCTACGCCTAATTGATTGCGTGGGACATGACGAGGTCCGGCAACCCAGCGCCGGACCTTATACATTTTGCTAGAACAGACCCAAAACCAGGCCAATAACGCCGGGTCCGAGGATCGAATAGCCGCCATCCAAGAGCGTTAGAGCCTTGGGGCGATTGGCATATCCATAATTCATTGCGACCCAGGGCGTGATAAAGAACGCGCCGATTCCCAACCCGCTGACCAAACCCTCCATCGGGCCGACGATGGCGGCCATCTCAAAGATGTGGCGCATCATCCCGGCCACAAGGATCATGGCGAGCCCGGATATGGCGAACGGTATAGGTGACGCGCTGCCCTGCGGTTTACCGTGTTCGTCTGTCGGGATGCCCGCCGCTTTCATCCAGGGTTTGGAGAGCGCCATGTACCATACCGCCCCCATGGCAAAGCCTGCCAGCGCTGCGACCAATACTGCTACAATGCCCATTTGACCCCCCGTCATGCTCCTGATGATGGAAGTCTACGCATCTGAGTGCGAATTGTCCTAGTTATTAAAATGGCGACGGAGGGGGATATTTACCGCCTGGGGACGCCTCGAACCCTTGCGCGCCTAAAGACCGCCCATGCGACAGATAAGCTCCCACTCGTCATCCCGCACGGGCTGAACAGATAGACGGGAGTTGCGCACCAGTACCATCTCCGACAGGTCCGGCGTCGATTTGATCTGATCCAGCGTCACCGGCCGGGGGATCGTCTGCAATGCCCGAATATCGACGCACTCCCACCGGTCGTCATCGGTGCTGCTGTCGGGATGCGCCGTGGCACAAACCTCGACGATACCAACAATTTCCCGTGTCTTCTGACTGTGGTAAAAGAAACCGCGGTCGCCAAGGGCCATCTCGCGCATGACGTTGCGCGCCTGATAGTTGCGCACACCATCCCATTCTTCGCCACGCTCACCGCGCGCCACCTGCTGGTCCCAGGACCAGGTCTCGGGCTCAGACTTGAAGAGCCAGTAGCGCATCAGCCGATGACCCTATTCCAGGGCTTTATCGTCACGTCGGAGAAAAGTCCGGCCTTGGCATAGGGGTCATCCGCCGCCCAGGCATCCGCGGCCGCACGGTCCGCCACGTCGAGGATAAGCAGCGATCCGCACATCTCTCCGTCCCCGTCCAGCAAGGCACCCGCCTGCGCCACGACTCCGGTCTCTCTCACATAGGCCAGATGCGCGTCGCGGGTGGCTTTGCGGGTGTCCAGCGCGCCGGGTTTGTCGTTGGCCATAAGGGCAAAAAGCATCTCTATTCCTCCTTAAGGGGACGGGACAGAAGCAGGGTCATTGCCTGTTCGACCTTGAGCGTCCCGTCTATCAGGCCAACGACAGCATTGGTGATGGGCATGTCAAGGCTCATCGCGTCGGCGCGATCCCGTACTGCCTTTGCCGTTGCCGCGCCTTCGACCGTGATACCGGTGTCGAACTCGGCCCTTTCCCCGATGGACAGGCCATAGCGGTAGTTGCGCGACAGGCTTGATGTGCAGGTCAGGGCCAGATCGCCAAAACCCGAAAGGCCCGCCAGCGTTTCGGGGCGTGCGCCAAGCGCCAATGCCAGACGCAGCATTTCGGCGTAGCCGCGTGTCATCAGCGCAGCGCGTGCGCTATCCCCCAACCCGGCACCAATTGCTGCCCCGCAGGCGATGGCCATGACGTTTTTCAGCGCGCCGCCGATCTCGGCGCCGGGCAGATCCGTCGTACGATAGATCCTCACATTTGGCGTGGTCAGCTGGGCTTGCAGGTCCTCGCTCAGCGCCTCATCGGCGGTGGCGAGGGTCAGCGCGGTGGGCAGGCCACGCGCGATATCCTGGGCAAAGGAGGGCCCGGTGAGGATCGCGACCGGGGTCGTAGGGCGCACATCGGCGATGACTTGGGACGGGCTGAGGCCGGTCGTTAGCTCTATCCCCTTGCAGCAGGCAATCAGAGGACGCGCGCCGAAGTCGGGCAGATCCAGCAGCGCCTGACGCAGCTTCTGCATCGGCACGGCCAGCAGCAGCGGACCGTCTGGCAGGGCATGCGCGTCGGCGGTGACGCTCAGACCTTTGGGAAAGGGCAGGCCGGGCAGGCGGGTAGTGTTTTCGCCTTCGATCCGCATGGTCGCGACCTGGGCCGTGTCACGCGCCCATAGCGTCACCCTTGTGCCACCACGCGCCATGGAGATCGCGAGGGCGGTGCCGAACGCACCTGCGCCAATCACTCCAATCATGCTTTTGGTCCTTTCTTGCCGCTGCCCAGCATTCCCGCTTGCGTTGCGTCCAGCGGCCAGCGTGGTCGGGCGGCCAGTGTCATGTCATCCTCGAAACCGCCGGCGAAACGCTCCAGCCCCGCGTAGGCAATCATCGCCCCGTTATCGGTACAAAGCGCAAGAGGCGGCGCCACAAAGCCAATCCCCAATTCGGCGCAAAGCGTCTCTAACCCGCCGCGTATGGCCTGATTGGCGGCCACTCCGCCGGCGACGGCGAGGCAGGGATGCTCGGGCCGCTCTTTCATATATTGAACTAGCGCGCGCCGGGTTTTTTCCACAAGTACATCAACAATTGCCGCCTGAAATCCCGCGCAGAGATCGCGGCGGTCATCGGCGCGCAGGCGGTTGCCCTCCATGACTTGATCGCGAGTACGCAGCAGCGCGGTCTTCAACCCTGAAAACGACATGTCGCATCCGTCCCGGTCCAGCAAAGGCCGGGGAAAGCGGAATCGCCCGGCATCCCCCTGCCGCGCCTCGGCCTCGACCGCAGGGCCACCGGGCTGCGGCAAAGCCAACAGGCGGGCGGTCTTGTCAAAGGCCTCGCCGGGGGCATCGTCGATGGTACCGCCGAGCCGCCTGAACGCATCCGCGCCGCGCACCAGCAGGTATTGGCAATGCCCGCCTGAGACCAGCAGCATCAGGTACGGATATTGGACCCCATCAGTCAGTCGCGGCGTCAGCGCATGCCCCGCCAGATGGTTAACTCCGATCAGGGGAAGGCCGGTGCCAAAGGCGATCCCCTTGGCGCACATCACGCCCGCCATCACCCCTCCGATCAGACCGGGACCGGCCGTTACCGCCACGCCGTCCAGATCGCCAAGGGTGAGGCCCGCGCGGTCCAGCGCCTGCCGCACGACAACGTCCATCCGTTCGGCATGCGCGCGTGCGGCGATTTCAGGAACGACACCGCCAAACGAGGCATGCAGACTCGACTGGCCTTCGACGACCGAGGACAGCACGTCCGCCTCTCTGGGATAGCCGCGAACAACCGCCGCGGCAGTGTCATCGCACGAGCTTTCAAGCCCGAGTAAAGTGTAGCTGCGCGCCATCTGCCTGCCGATTGCATGATCGATCACACGCAGGTAACACCGCAAAGACACTGAAACAATGGTGAGGCCCGGATGCGACCGTCGATCCTTCTGACCCGGCCCGCAGCAGAAAGCGAGGCGACCGGCAGGGCGCTGGCTAAGATCACGGGCCTCCCGGTGATCGAAAGCCCCCTGATGCAGGTCCGGTCAGCGGCGAACCTGCCGGATCTGACCGATATCGCCCAACTGATTCTGACCTCTCGCAACGGTGTCCAGACCTACGCCGCGCTTTCCGGCCCACCGCGTTCCGCTTTCTGCGTCGGCGAGGCGACAGCAGAGGATGCCCGTGCCATCGGGTTGGACGCCTGTGCCATGGGGGGCGACGCAGCCACCATGGTCCCGCGGATCATCGAGGCCGCGCCGAGCGGGACGCTCATGCATCTTCGGGGCGAGCATAGCAGCGGCAATATCGCCCAAAGGCTGACTGAAGCCGGGATCCCGACAAGCGAAGCGGTGATTTATCATCAGGATCTGCTAGATCTGACCGCCGAAGCGCAGGCCGTTTTAGCCGCGCGTACCCCATTGATTTTGCCTCTCTATTCGCCTCGGACGGCTGCGCGATTCGCAGAATTGGCCCGTCCTCGGGCACCGCTGTACCTTGTCGCGATAAGCCGCGCAGTTGAACGTGCATTTGGCGACCTACCTACTAGAGACCGGATGATTGCCGATGCACCGGATGCCCCGTCGATGATCCGGGCCGTCGTTGCGACCTTGCGACGGCTTGAGGGCATGGGACGGCCAGACTAAGCTGGCTTTGCGTATCGGCAAAGTAGGGATTCGAAAGGACTATTTCGTGGCGAGCAGGAAGAAACCACAACGACCCTCCAACGACCCGCTCGCGGCAGAGGGCGGCGGCAAGGCCGAGGACGGGGCGAGGAATGCATCGGCATCCGAAGAGACCGGAACGGATCAAGCGGCGTCCGAGCAAATCGCTGCAGACGAGGCCGGTCTCGATCCCACGATGATTGCGCCGGACGATGCGTCCGACAAAAGCGGTAGGCCCGAGGCAGGGTCCGACGATGCTATGGTCGCTTCGGGGGATCACAGCGCAAAGCTTCGCCCGGCCGAAACCTTTAGCCATTCGCCCTATGATCACGCCCCTTCGGGGGTCGAACCGACCGCTTCCGCCATGTCGCCACCCGAAGAAAGCGAGCCACCCGATTTAACGACGCCAGCGATTGGCGCCCCGGATGACGGTGGCGCATCATCCCAGCCTGTCTCCCGCGATGTGGTGGTCGAGCGGCGCGGCGGTTTCGTTCCGCTGGTCCTGGGCGGCATCGTCGCCGCCGGGATCGGGTTCGGGGCGGCCTATGCCCTGAACGGGGAGATTCCCGGTTTCAATGCGTCGAATGACAATGCCGAACGCTTCGAGGCGCAGGATCAGGCGATTGCCGATCTCAAGGCCTCCATTCCTGCCGCCGCCGACCTCGCCCCGCTGGAAAGCAGCGTCGAGGCCAATGCTCAGGGGATCGCAGAGCTAAATTCCCAATTCGAGACCCGGCTGACCGAGGTGAACACGCGGCTCGACGAGATGACCGCCCGTATGGTCGAACTAGAGAAGGCTCCGGTCCGCGAAACTGTCTCTCAATCTGCGATTGAGGCCTATGAGACTGAGCTGGACCGCCTTCGTGCCGCGATGCAGACGCAACGCGAAGAAGTCGAAGGCATGGTCAACCAGGCACAACAGTTGAAGGCCGAGGCCAGCGAACAGACCGCAGACACCCAGGCCCGTGCCGCGCTTGTGACCATCCTCTCCGCGCTCGACAGCGGCGCCAGCTACGCTGAACCCCTCGAAGAGCTGGAGGCCTCGGGTCAAACGGTGCCGGAGGCTCTGCAAGAAAACGTCGAGGGCGTCGCCACACTGGCCGATCTGCGCAAGGATTTCCCGACCGCTGCCCGTCAGGCGATTGCCGTGACACGGGGCAGCGGCAACTCCTCGGTCGGGGATTTCTTCAAGACGCAGCTTGGCATCCGGTCGTTGGCCCCAAAGGAGGGCAACGATCCCGACGCGATCCTGTCGCGTGCCGAGGCTGCGCTGGCCGATGGTGATCTGTCCGGAACACTGACCGAGATCGAGGCCCTGCCGCCTTCGGCCAAGGCCGAACTCTCTGACTGGGTGAGCGACGCCCGAACCCGCCTGACCACCGTCGAGGCCGCGAATGGCCTGATGGCCGAACTGAATACGAATTAAGGAACGCCGCCGATGCTCTGGTCTCTCATCAAGATAGTTGTCTTTGTCGCGTTGGTGGCTGCCGCGACCCTCGGCGCGAGTTACTTGCTCGACATGCAGGGCGGCGTCCTGATCGCCATGGGCGGGATCGAAATAAACCTCACCCCGCTCAAGGCCGTGATCGCGGCCGTGGTGTTGGTACTCGCCGTCTGGCTGTTTCTCAAGCTGTTCGGCCTGCTGATCGCCTTGCTGCATTTCATCAACGGTGATGAAACCGCGCTGAGCCGGTATTTCGACCGGAACCGCGAACGCAAAGGGTTTGATGCCCTGAGCGAGGGAATGATGGCCCTCGCCTCTGGCGAAGGGCGCAAGGCGATGTCCAAGGCGGCCAAGGCTGAACGCTACCTTGATCGCCCCGAATTGACGACCTTGCTGACGGCCCAGGCCGCCGAACAGGTCGGTGACCGGGCCAAGGCAGAAGAGGCCTACAAAAAGCTGGTGACAACCGATCGCACCCGCTTTGTCGGGGTGCGCGGGCTGATGCATCAAAAACTGCTCGACGGCGATACCGATACAGCGCTGGCCTTGGCGGAAAAGGCGTTTGGCCTGAAACCGGGCCATGAAGAGGTGCAGGACACACTCCTACGCCTTCAGGCGCAAAAATCGGATTGGAAGGGCGCGCGTTCTACCCTGAAAGCCAAATTGCGCCACGGAACCCTGCCCCGCGACGTACATCGCCGCCGCGATGCGGTGCTCGCCCTGTCCGAGGCCAAGGGCGCCTATCTCGAAGACGCCGGCAGCGAATCCGGTGACGCCGCGATTGAGGCGAACAAGATGTCGCCCGATCTCATTCCAGCCGCTGTCATGGCCGCCGAAACCTATGTCGCGCGCAACCAGAAGCGACAGGCGACGAAGGTCCTCAAGAAGGCATGGGAAACCTCGCCGCATCCGGACCTCGCCGCCGCCTATGCTCAGATTGAGCCTGATGAGAGCCCGAAAGAACGGCTGAAACGGTTCTCCGCGCTGGTCAAACCGGTTCCGACCCATCGTGAATCCCGCCTGCTGATGGCGGAGTTGAACATCGCGGCCGAGGATTTCCCCGAGGCGCGCCGCGCGATTGGCAACCTCACCCAGGAAAGCCCGGACGCCCGCACGCTGACCATTATGGCGGCCATTGAACGCGGCGAAGGCGCGCCTGACGCCATCGTCAAGGGCTGGTTGGCCCGCGCCGTGACAGCGCCGCGCGGCCCGCAGTGGACCTGCGAGAATTGCCACAACATTCAGGCCAACTGGACCCCGATCTGCAATAATTGCGCGGCCTTCGACACCCTGGAATGGACCACTGCACCGGTGGAGGAGTATCAAAGCCAGGTCGGCACATCCATGCTCCCCCTCATCGTGGGCGAGATTGAGGATAACACCCGGACACCCGCGACAGTGGACTCGCCTCCGGTTGAACCCGAAGAGGCCGAAATCCTCCCCACCGACGGGTTGGACACGGCGCCAAAGGCGGAGTCCGAAAGGGCCGAGAAATAGAGTTTGCTTGGGACCGGCGGGTTGTCACAGACCCACCGGTGCCGGGCGTCGCGGCAGCCTTGTCGGAAAATCACATTGTCCCTGACGCTGTACTTAACGAAGTGGCGACAGGCTCAGCGGGCGAAGCAGCTCGTGCCACACTGCATTCTCCGTGTCGGCGATCAGTGCGTCGGGCGTACCGGCTGACAGCGTGACGTAGCGGCCGGGTGAATGGCCGCTGGCCACGCGAAACTGTGCGAGGGTAGTGCCGCTGACCTGCGGGTCGTCGGAAAAGGTCAGCCCTTGCAGATCAGGGCTGAACATGGGCGATGCGCTGGCTTGATTTTCATGTACGGACTTGCGCGCGGCGATCACGGCGTCAAAGGTTTCCGACGATTGGACCAGCTGCATGATCCGGTTCGATTGTGCGACCACATTCACGAATGCCTCGGGAATAAATTTGCTGACCCAGTCCTGCTCAGCCGACAATCCGGCGCGGCAGGCGTCACGCTCCTCAAAGCTCTCGTAGATCCACAGGTGTTCGATCCTGTTGAGCGTCCCGCTCTCCACCATCCAATATCCGCCCATTGGCAGGTGGCGCGAAACCAGCGCGACGCCGAACGTGCGAAAAAACTCCAGATAAACTGGGGCTTTGCCTGGTTTCAGATCGTATGTCCGAAGCTCGAATAACACGCTTGGTCCTCCTGCGGTGACGTCTCGGCAAACTGCAAACTGACATTACTTACCGAAATGGATGATTGAGACTTTGTGTTGCACGATTCGTCAGCTGACGCGCCGTGTCGTAGCCGCCCTGGCGCGGTAGGTCCCTGGCGGAATTCCCACGCGATGCGAAAAGAAGCGGTTGAAATAGGCCGGGTCTTCATAACCGATGGAATGGCCAATCTCTGCCACGGTCATTTCGGTGTAGAGCAGGCAGCGCTTTGCCTCTACGACGATCCGGTCATACAAGACCTCAGAGGCCGTGCGCCCGGCGCGCAGCTTGCAAGCCGCATTCAAGCGCTGGGTCGAGACACCAATCTTGCGCGCATAGAAGTCGAGCGTTTTCACTTGGTAAAAATGTTCTTCCAGCGCGGCGCGGTAGCGGGTCACAAGTTCGAAATCCCGATCCCGTCTGGCCGGTTCGGTCTCAAGCCGGTTCGCCGAAAGCCGCAAGAGCGAGACCAGGATATTCAAAAACACGCCCCGGATTGCCATCCGCCGGCCCGGCGCCTCCCGAGTGGTTTCTGTCAAAAGCTGTTCGAACAGGATCGGCACGATCTCTGCGCAGGGGCCATCGGCGGCAAGGGGGTAGGCACCCGGTTTGCGTGTGATGGCGACAAGGCGGGGATCGTCCCTGACGAGGGCCTCAATGAACGTCACGGCGATCGTGATGACCCGACCCTCGGTCCCTGGATCGAACCGGATCTCGTGTAGCGCCCCAGCCGGCTGCATCACCAGCGTCCTCGGTTTGGCGAGTAGCGTTTCGCCTTCGATCGTGAACCGCCCACCGCCATCCTTGATCCACAGGATTTGCGCGTGGTCCGGATGCACATGCGGATGAATTATCCAATCGTGGCGCAGGGATCGTTCGCGGATAGGCTCGACGTGGATCGTATCCAGATCTTCGTCAAGCTGCGCATCTCCATAAAGATAGAAGTTTGGAATAGCTGCGGGCCTGGACACGTACCTCAGTCTCCTCTTACGGTTGTCGTGGACGTTGCCGTTGAATTGTCCAACAAAAACGTCGCCCTGTCCATTGGACCAATGCCACCGGTCCGGCCTAATCCCGACTGCAGACCACACGGGAGGAATGCATGAGCCTGCGCCCAGAGGGTGACGAAACCTACGACGTCGTCGTGGTCGGATCCGGCGCCGGTGGAATGTCCACGGCGATCACTGCGAAAAAGCACGGGCTGTCCGTCGCGATCATCGAAAAAGAGCCGGTGTTCGGCGGAACCACCGCCTTTTCCGGGGGGGTCTTGTGGATCCCGATGAACCCGCAGGCCAGGGAGGCCGGGGTCAAGGATAGCCGTGATAACGCGCTGACCTACATGAAAGCGGAAACCGGCAATCTATATTCGGCTGACGCGGTCGAGGCGTTTCTCGATACCGGCCCGGAGATGGTGGAATTCTTTGAACGCGAAACATCCGTCAAATTCGTGCCCACGCTATACCCTGACTATCATCCCGATGTACCGGGCGGGGTCGACGTTGGCCGCTCCATCCTGGCGGCACCCTTTGACACCTCATCGCTCGGCGCCAACCTCAAGAGGCTGCGCCCGCCGCTCTCGACCATCACCTTCATGGGCATGATGTTCAATTCATCCAACGCGGACATCAAACACTTCTTCAACGCGACCAAATCCGCCTCCAGTTTCGCCTATGTCGCCAAGCGGATGGTCAAGCACTTCACCGAAGTCACGCGCTACGGGCGCGGTGTGCAGGTGACATCCGGCAATGCGCTGGCCGCCCGGTTGGCGAAGTCGGTGTTTGACGCCGACATACCGCTCTACACCGAGACGCCCGCCGAGGAACTGATCGTGACTGACGGACGTGTCACGGCTGTTCGGACCCCGAGCGGGACGCTGAGTGCGCGCAAGGGGGTAGTCATCGCCACAGGCGGTTTCGCGCATGACCTGGAGAAGCTGAAAAAAGCCTATCCACATCTTGCCCGCGGGGGTGAGCATGTCTCGCCCGTACCCGAGGCCAACACCGGCGACGGCATCCGGCTGGCCGAATCCATCGGTGGCCACGCGCCGGTCGAATTTGGCGACACCTCCGCCTGGATGCCCGTCTCGAAGGTCCCGCAAGGCAAGGGCAGGTTCGGTGCGTTCCCGCATCTTCTCGACCGCTACAAACCTGGAATTATCGCGGTGTTGAAAAGCGGCAAGCGCTTCACCAACGAAAGCAATAGCTATCATGATGTCGGCGCAGCCCTCCAGCGCGCCTGCGAGGGACAGACCGAGACGGCCGCCTGGCTCATTTGCGATCACCCGACGATCCGTAAATATGGCCTCGGATTTGCCAAGCCCGCTCCGGTTCCGCTCGGCCGGTATATCTCGAACGGGTATTTGCAAAGGGGCACGACACTGGCCGATCTCGCCGCTGCGACGGGCATCGACAGGTCCGCGCTTGAGGCAACGGTCGCGGCCTATAACAAAACCGCTTCGGTGGGCGAGGACCCGGAATACGGTCGCGGCACGACCAGCTTTAACCGCTACCTCGCCGACCCTGAGCACCAGCCCAACCCCTGCGTTGGTCCGATCACGACGGGCCCATATTACGCGCTGCGGATCGTCATGGGCGACCTTGGTACGTTTGACGGCTTGCGCACAGATGTTTCGGGCCAGGTTCAGCGTGCGGACGGCTCGGCTATCGGGGGGCTGTTCGCTGTCGGCAACGATCGCGCCTCGATCATGGGCGGAAACTATCCGGGCGCAGGTATCACACTGGGCCCGGCGATGACCTTCGGCTATCTGACCGGCCGGCACCTGGCAGGGGTCTCGAGATGAGTTGGCTGGGACTTGAGGGCAAGGTTGCGGTTGTCACAGGCGCTGCCGGCGGTATCGGCAACGCCATCGCCAAGGCGTTCAGCGACGCCGGGGCGGAGGTCATGCTCTTGGATCTGGACCAAGCAGCGGTGCAGGACGCGGCCGACAGTATCAGAGCGCGCGCCTTCGCCTGCGACGTAACCCACCCCGAGAGCATCGCGGCAACCGTGGAGGCAATCGGCAGCGTCGATATCCTCGTGAACAACGCGGCTTTTCTGGCCCCCGGAAACCTCGACCTCACAGACATCGAGAGCTGGCAAAAAATGCTGGATGTGAACCTGACCGGTTACCTTCGGTGCGCACAGGCATTCGGCGCGGGCATGTTGGCACGCGGCTCGGGCGCGCTGGTGCACGTCGGGTCGATCTCGGGGAGCCACCAGCAGGCCTTCTCCAACGCCTATTCCGCGTCCAAGGCCGGGGTGTCCATGTTGTCACGCCAACTGGCCTATGAGTGGGGGCCGCGGGGCGTGCGATCCAACGTGGTTTCGCCGGGTCTGGTTCGCACGCCGCTCTCGGAAAGCTTCTACGCCGACCCAAAGACCAAGGCGGCGCGCGAGAGTGTCGTTCCTCTGCGTCGGATCGGTCGGGTCGAGGATATCGCCGATGCTGTGCTTTACTTCGCCTCGGATCGCGCCGGCTATGTCACGGGCCAAGAGGTTATCGTCGACGGCGGTTATGCGCAGACCTTGATGAACCATGTCCCCCGACCAGGTTATGCCCATGACTAGTCCGGTCGCATTGATAACCGGCGGCGCTGTGGGAATCGGCCATGCCACCGCATGTGTCTTTGCACAGCGCGGTTACCGGGTGGTGATTGCCGACCTGAGCGGCGCCCAGGACGCCGCGCATACGCTCGGGTCCGAGCATATCGGCGTCAGCCTCGACGTGACCGACGAAGCTGCGGTTCGTGATCTGGTCTCCGGGCTCGACCGGATCGACGTGCTGGTCAACAACGCAGGGATCGGTGACAGCCATTTGCCGAGCGTGGATCAGGAGATTGAGGATTTTCGGCGGGTTCTGGACGTTCACCTATCCGGCGCGTTCCTGTTGGCGCGGGAATGTGGACGGGCGATGACACGGTCGGGGCAGGGCGCGATCGTCAACCTTTCCTCCATCGCTGGGGTCGTAGGCCTGCCACGCCGCAACGCCTACGGCGCTGCCAAGGCCGGGATCGCGATGATGACCCGATCACTCGCTTGCGAATGGGCCGGATCAGGGGTCAGGGTCAACGCCGTCGCGCCGGGATATGCGCGCACGGCGTTGGTCGAGAAACTTGTGGACGATGGCCGGATTGACCTTGCCGCGATCCAGCGCCGGGTGCCACAGGGCCGCCTGATCAACCCCGACGAAATCGCCGAGGCGATATGGTTCCTCGCCTCCCCCGCGGCCAGTGCGATCACTGGCGTCACACTCTCGGTCGATGGCGGCTGGGCGGCGTTCGGAGATTTCGGCGACGCATCCTAGATGAGCGGATATTCGCAGTCAGCGCCGTGCTCGGCCCGGACTGGCGCAGCCATCGTTTGGGCACTGCGAGAAAGCTGCGACCGGCCCAATTCACAGCCATAAAAGCCGTCGATCAGCATGCCTTTTGACGCTGAGAAAATGATCCCAAGACTCTGAGATAAAAAGAAAATGGCCAGGACCCATGTAGGTCCTGACCGGAAAAACTTTGCCACGCCCGTGAGTATGACTGAAGAAATTGTGTTCTATGAACTATGGGAAATTGAACACGTCAGTATCTATGGCAATTAGTTTGGCAGCCATGACGGATCTGGGTCAACGTCGCGGGGCGGGGCGACAGGACTACTTTGCGCAGAAACGCGATTTTTCTTGTGTTTAGCGACTTCCCTACCAAAAATAGGGTATGACCGATTTTCACAACGACCCCGCCCGGGAGGCAAGTGGCGCTGCTGCAGCAGAGCAGACCGGCACGCCTGATTCTACGAGTACGGCCGCCCGGGATTCACTGATCGAGGCGATCTACCGCATCGCGCTCGACCCGCAGACCTATGATACGTTCATGGAGCGATGGGACGGCTACGTCACAACCCGCGTTGCGCATGAAATCGGGGGAACCGAGCGGACGGACATGACGGCGACGCCTGAGCTTGATACCCATTTCGCGCTCGCGTCCAAGTTGCTGGACGAAACAATGCCGCCGCCAACTGTGGACGGGCAGGAGCCTGCTGCGCCCGGCGCTGGTCGTGGCGCCGCCCGCTGTTTGATTGACGAGCACGGCGTCATTGTCTGGTACAACACCGCCGCAGAGCGCCAATTTGGATTGCGGCGCGGTGCCACGATTGACACCCTTGGGCTGGAGGAGGCACACCGCGACCGTTTAATCGAGATGGCCGCCGCGCTGGCCTCGTCGCACGGCTCGCCGCCCCGCCCGCAGATTTTTACCACGAGGCTCAGCGAAACCGGGCGCGACGTGCACTTCCAGGCGCGCGTGATCACCGAAACCGCTGGCACCGAAGTCATCCTTGTGACCCGGCTTTCCGCCAGCTGGCCAGCCGGGGTTGCGACCCTAATCCGCGAGAACTTTGCCATGACGCCGTCGGAAATCGACATCTGCGAATGGATCGCCGATGGCAGAACGGCCAGCCAGATCGCCGAGCTGCGCGGCGCTTCGGTCGCCACCGTGCGCACCCAGATCAAGAACATCATGGCCAAGACGCGGACCTCCGCGCAGCCGGAACTCGTCCGCCTGTTGCATTTGCTGATCCGTATCTCGGAAGACAATCCCGATCACAGCCTGCGCGTTGTTGAGGGCCCCGGTCTGCGTCGTGTGGAATTGCGCGATGGGCGGTCGATGCCGGTGGAACTGCACGGCCCCGAAGGCGGTGATCCCGTGATCTTTTTCCATGGGATGCTGGACGGGATGGCCGCGCTGGAGCATTGCCGTGATCTTTTGACACAATACAACCTCCGGTTTATATGTCCAGCGCGTCCCTGGTTTGGTGCGGCCGACCCTGACCATGGGCCGATGGCCGGCTCGCTCGATCGGTTTGCGCAGGACGTCTGCGAAATGCTGAAGGATCGAAACCTCCGGTCCCCTGTTCTTTTAGGACATATGGCGGGGGCAATTTCTGCCCATGCGACAGCGGCGGCGGCCAATTCAGGAGACATCCGCGGTCTTGTCAGCGTTTCGGGCGGGGTGCCGATCCTGGGGGCGGGCCAGTTTGCCTCCATGACCACCCGGCAGCGCGTGGTGGCCTATACCGCGCGATATTCGCCGCGCGTTCTGCCGTTTTTGCTGCGTGCCGGGATCCGTCAGATGCGCACCGGGGGAGAGCGGAAATTCCTGATGTCGCTTTATGAGAACTCCCCGGACGACCTGCCGGTCATCGCGGACCCGGATGTGCAGGATATGGTATTGAATGGCTACCGGTTTACCGTCGCCCAGGGCCACAGGGCATTTGAAATCGACAGTCGACACGTCGTTGGCAACTGGTCCCGCCATGTCGAGGCGACGGAGATGCCGATCCACCTTATTCACGGTGAAAGCGATCCTGTGGTTGCTCTATCGTCGGTCGAGGATTTTGCGAGGCGGTATCACAACCGGACACAACTGACCCGGATCGACGGAACCGGACAGTTGATCTTTTATAAATCCCCTGAGGTCGTGCTGAGCGCGGTGCGCAACATGCTGGATCTCGCGCGCGCTTAGGTCTTTCCCTCAGTCGAACAGGCGGAGGCTGGATCCCAGCGGTGCGGTGCGGTTCAGGTTGCGCTTGAGGTCCATGACATAGCCGATGATCTCGGCCACGGTCTGCCAATGCTCGAACGGGATCTCGGCGTCGATCTCGGCTACGTCGTGCAAGGCGCGGGCCAGCGGCTTGTTCTCGACGACGGGGACGTCGTGATCGCGCGCCACCTTCCTGATTTGCGCGGCCATCAGGTCTGCCCCCTTGGCGACGCAGACCGGGGCCTTGTCGACGCCATTGTCATAGCGCAGCGCCACCGCAAAATGGGTCGGGTTGGTCAGGATGACGGTCGCGGTCGGCACGGCGGTGGTGATGCGCTGCTGCGCACGGCGGCGGCGCATCTCGGCGCGCTTGGCACGGATCAGCGGATCGCCCTCGGTGTCCTTGTGTTCGTCCTTGATGTCCTGGATCGACATGCGTTGCTTTTTCATCCATTGGAAGCGTTTCCACATCACATCCGCAATCGCGATGACCACCAGCAAAAAGGTCACGACGATCAGGAGGATCGAGGCGTAGTGCCCGATGTAGGGCAGCACCGTCTCGGGCGTCACCTGTTCGGACTGCCAGATTCCTCGCACGGCAAGCTGCGCAATGTAGATCGAGATCGCGCCGACGATCAGCACCTTGGCGACGCTTTTGAGGAACTCGACGAAGGAGTTGATGGAGAAGATCTTCTTGAACCCCGCGATCGGGCTGATCTTGTTCATCTCCGGGGTGATCCGTTTGACCGCGACGACCACTTCGCCCTGGATGAGGACCCCGGCGATGGCGGCCAGAACCATCGTCGCCGCGACGGGGGCGAGCACCGCCGCCAAGCCGCCCGACAGCTCCATCGTCACCTGACCGACGTCGTGGATGCCTTGGGTGTCCTGCCCGATATAGACCTGCCCGGCGTTCTCGAAAATCCGGCGCAGGGTGCCCAGCAACATCGGCCCGAGCTGCGGCAGGAAAAAGATCGCCACGAGGAACAGCGACAGGACCGACATCATGTTGCCGACTTCGCGGGAGGAAGGAACGTCGCCCTTCTCCCGCGCCTGTTTTAGTTTTCGCGGGGTTGGGTCTTCGGTTTTATTTTCCTTGTCCTCTTCGGCCATGAGGGACCCCCTAGAACGTCAACAGACCCAGCCAGTCCGCAAAGCGGGTGACAAAGGTCCGAAGAGCCGACGGCGCGGCAAAGATAAGAACAAACAGCCCGGTAAAGATCAGCACCGGGGCGGCGACGAAAAAGACCGGCAGGCTCGGCAGCATCCGGTTGGTCAGGCCCAGCCCGACGTTCAGGATCACGCCCATGACGTAAAAGGGCGCGGCGACGCTGAGGCCGATGTAGAACGAGGTGCTCGCCGCCTTGGCCATCTGCGCGGCGAGATCACCGGGCATCACTTGCCCCGGCGGAAAGATGTTGTAGCTGTTGACCAGCGCCTCGATCATCACGTGATGCAGATCGGTGGCAAAGATCACCGCGATCGCCCCCAGCATCAGTGTCGTCGCGATCAGGGTCGAGCCCTGAAACGACCCGATATCGGGCGCGAAGGCGTTCGACAGGCCCGCCACCATGCCGATCTGCGCGCCCGCCATCTGCATGCCGGTCAACAGCACCCGCCCCGCCAATCCGATCCACGCGCCGAGCGTCACTTCGATCACCATGGCGCGGAGGAGGTCGGCGAATTCCACCGGAACAGGGTCCTGCGCGACCAGCGGGGTCAGGATGATCGACAGGATCAGCGAGAACACCAATCGGTGCCGGACAAAGACGAACTGTTCGCCAAAGGCCGGCAGGAACATCATCGCAGCCCCGATCCGCCCGAACACCAGTGCGACGGCGATGAGCTGAGCGGTGAGCAGCGCGCCCAGATCCACGCTAGGCCCCGATCGTCGTCAGGGTCCGCAGGTTGGCGTTACGATGCACCTCGTTATGCGAAATCACCTGCGTCATCGGGCTGACACGTTCCAGCATGTTGCGGATAAAGCTGCGGGCTTCGGGCGCGACGAGGATCGCGGGCCAGCGGTCCTCGGCCGCGTGCTCCTGGATCTTGCGCCGCGCCTCCAGCACGAATTCCTGAATACGTTGCGGGGACATCACGAGGTTCTTGTCGTCGCCGTTTACCCGGATGCTGTCGAGGAACTCCTGATCCCATTTCTGCGCCAGCGTGATCACGGGGATGAAGCCGTCCTCGGCGGTCAGCGACTTGCAAATCTGGTTCGACAGACGGCGGCGCACATGCTCGGTGATGTTGGTCACATTGGAGGTGTTGCGCTTCGCCTCCGCGATGGCCTCGACGATCAGCGGCAGGTTGCGGATCGACACGCGCTCCGTCAGCAGGGATTGCAGGACGTGCTGGATCAGAATGGCGGGGGATCCGCCGCCGATCTCACCGACCAGCTTCTGGTATTCGCGGTCCAGCCCCTCGATCAGGTCCTGCGTCGCGCCATAGGTCAGAAGGTCCGGCATATGCTCCTTCACCACCTCGGTCAGGTGGGTGGTGATGACGCTTTCGGGATCGACCACGGTATAGCCCTGCCGCTCGGCCTCTCCGGCCTGTTGCGGCTGAATCCACAGCGCGTCCAGACCAAAGGTCGGGTCCTTGGCCGGCTCGCCCGTCATTTGCAAGGGATTGTCGACGGGATTGACGACCATCATGCCGTTCGGACGGACCTCTCCGCGCGCGACCTCGACGCCTTGAACGAGGATCGCGTAGGAGTTGGTCGGCAGGCCCGGCTCGTCCGTGATCCTGACCGAGGGCAGTACAAAGCCGAACTCGCGGGCAAAGAGGTTGCGCAGCGACTTGATCTTGCCCGGCAGTGCCGCATCCGATGCCGCCATGAGAGAGACGAGGGATTCCCCCATCTCAAGGCGCAGATCGTCCAGCTTCATGGTGTTCTGAACGCTGTCGTCGGGTCCGGTGGTTCCGGCGCGCTCCTTCTCGATGATGGCGCGGCGCCGGGCCTCTTCGGCCTTGTCTTCCTGTTGCATGATGTACCAGCCGAGACCGGCCATCAGACCGCCGAGCATGACAAAGACAAAGATCGGGAAGCCGGGCAGCAGACCCATGGCCGCCAGCAGACCGCCGGACATGAACAGCGCCTTGGGAAAGCGAGACAACTGGCCGATGACCGCTTCGTTCGCCGCGCCTTCGGTGCCTCCCTTGGTGACGATCAGACCGGCCGCAAGCGACACGATCAGCGCGGGAACCTGCGTGACGAGGCCATCGCCGACGGTCAGTGTCGTGTAGCTGTTCGCCGCTTCGGAGACCGAGAGATCATGTTGCAGCACCCCGATCAGGATCCCGCCGATCACATTGATCATGGTAATGATGATGCCGGCGACCGCATCGCCGCGCACGAATTTGGACGCACCGTCCATCGCCCCGAAGAACCCGCTTTCGTCCTCCAGGTCCTTGCGCCGCCGCTTGGCTTCAGTCTCGTCGATCAGGCCCGCTCCGAGGTCGGCATCGATGGCCATCTGCTTGCCGGGCATGGAGTCGAGGCTGAAGCGTGCGCTGACTTCGGCGATCCGCGTCGAGCCCTTGGTGATGACGAGGAAGTTGATCACCACGAGGATCGCGAAAATCACGATCCCGATGACGAAATTGCCCGACACGATGAAGCGCGAGAAACCTTCGATCACCCCGCCCGCCGCGCTTGGCCCCGTGTGCCCTTCGGAGAGGATCAGCCGGGTGGAGGCGACGTTCAGCGACAGCCGCAGCATGGTGACGACCAGCAATAGGGTCGGGAAGGAGTTGAAATCCAGCGGGCGCGGAATCCACAGCGCCACCATCAAGATCAGCACCGACAGCGACAGTGAGATCGCCAGACCGAAATCGAGGATCACCGGCGGTAGCGGCACGAAGAGCACCGCCAGCACCAGCGTCACGCCAAGCGCAAAGGCGACGTCGCGGTTGCGCAGGCCGCGCGCGAACAAGGCGCCTCGGGCCGTCATGTTATCCGTGCTCGCCATCCCTATGACCCCCGGCTGAAGACGGGCAGGATTGGCGCGATCTCACCGGGGCCGAACAGGCTGCGCCCCCCCGCCTGGTTGGCGGCGTCACCGCGCCCCAGATCGGCGGTCCAGAAAACGCCGCTGGTCGGCATCCCAGCCTCCGGCGCTTGTGCTGCCGTGCGCGGGGCCGACCGATCGACCGCCCCGACCATGGCCCGAAACCTGTCGAGCCGGGTGTTTGCCACGGCGACGTTCTGCTGCAGGCGGCCCAGATAGGCCTCACCCAGTTCCGCCGTCCCGGAATGATAGGCTGCTGCGGCCTGCGTCCAGTCGCCCTTGGATTTATAAAGCCGCGTCAAATAGCTGGCCGCGTAATCCACGTTGCGCACCGGATTGAACCCATCCGCCACCGTATCGAAGGCGTCCGGGTGCCAATGCATGTTGATCTGCATGCAGCCGACGTCGATGGAGGTGACCCCTTGCGCCTTTTGCGCGGTCACCCAACTCACCGCTTCGTCGGCGCTGTCGAAATACTTGCCGCGCCCCTCGGCGTTCGCGGTATAGGGCCAGACGGTCAAATCGCCGTTGCGGTAGAGCCCGCTCTCCTGCAACCCGATCCCCAGGAGAAGATTATCGGGTATCTGGTAGCGCATCTGCGCCAGCAGAATTTCCCGGATGCAAAGCCCGTTCATCTGGGACGTGCGGCTTTGCGGTGTGACGGTCGGGGCGGCAGCCGTCGCCTGCGCAGTCGGCGTGTAGAACCCCGTCCATTGCGCCTGCCCCATTCCCGGCAGGGCGAGCAGCGTCAGAAGCAGCGCGCGCCACATCAGACCGTTCCGCTTGCGATGAGGTCAAAGACCTTGTTCGACAGGCTCTTGACCGTCGTATAGATCAGCGGGGTCGCGATCAGCAGCGTGACGAAAATCGCCGCAATCTTGGGCACGAAGGTCAATGTCATTTCCTGAATTTGCGTCAGCGCCTGAAAGAACGCGATGACCAGCCCGACAACCAGCGCCACCCCGAGGATGGGCGAGGACGCAAGCAGCACGGTCACGATGGTGTCCGAGATGATGTCGTATGCGTCCGCTTCGTTCACATCACCCCCGTCAGATGGGCATTTGCATGATCTGCTGATAGGCCTCGACCAGACGGTCACGCACCGACACGGCAAGGCGCAGGGTCGATTCCATTTCCAGCGTGGCCTCGACCACCTGCTGTGCGGAGACGTCGCCGGTCAGCCCGGCCTGCTGAACCTGCTCGGCCTCGCGAATGGTCTGGACTGACTCCTGCGCCGCCTGCTGCACCATCTCGGCAAAGTTGACGCGCGGCTCACCAGTCGCGGCCGCGCCCAGCTCGGCAGGGCCACCGGTCAGCTTGGTGGACGAACCGTAGGCGTTGTTGACGAACCCGGTGGAAATCAGCTTGTCCATTCAGACAGCTCCTATTTCAGCATATCGAGGATTTGCGTGCGCATCTTCCGCGCCGCCTCGAACATGTTCATGTTGGCCTCGTAGCTGCGGGATGCCTCGCGCATGTTCGCCATCTCAAGGATGGGCGAGACGTTCGACACCTTGATAAACCCCTTATCGTCCGCCGCCGGATGCGAAGGCTCGAACCGCAGGGAAAAATCGGTATCGTCCCGGTCGATGCTGGAGACGCCCACGCTGGAGACCCCGCTGTCGCGGTCGACCAGCTCCTCAAAGGTGATGGTTTTACGCCGATAAGGATCCTCGCCGGGGGACATGCCCGTCGAGCTGGCGTTGGCGACGTTCTCCGAGACGACCTTCAGACGCTCACCCTGCGCGAGCATGCCGCTGGCCGAGATTTGCAGAATTGATTTCAGCGGATCCATGTCAGCCCCTTACCCTATCGAACGCCCGTGGCCGCCAGCGTCAGCAACTCGTGACCCTTGCGGTATAGCTGCGATGCCAGCCGGTAATTTTCCGAGATCTCGGAGGCCTTGATGGTCTGCTGTTCCAGCGCCACCGTGTTGCCGTCGAGCGAAGTCTCGTAGGCCTCTTCGTCTTCGCGCGTTGCGACACCATCCATCTGGCCACCGATCCCGCCGATGTGGCGAGAGTTGGTTGTTCGAACAGAGGTCCCCACCCCCCGCATCACGTCGGCAAAGGCGGTGACGTCCTGCGCCTTGAACCCGGGTGTGTCCGAATTCGCGACGTTCTGGGCGACAACCTGCTGTCGCGACCCGAGCCAGTTCATCCGGCGGGAGGCCAAGTTGAAGAAGGACATGTCGTTAAGCCGCACAGCAAGGTTTCCTTTTCGGACATCCAAGGATATACTTCTATCAAACTTAAGATTAGCATGATTAAATCTGCAAGAGCAATGGATAGTTACCATGAAAACGGCGTTCTCTCAGCTTTCTACCCTTGCTCGATCAACCGAGGGACCAAGAATAGCCGGCGAAGTCAGCGCGATTGTCGGTCTGACTCTGACCGTCGTCGGGTTGAACCGTGCGCTTGGCATCGGGCAACGTTGCACGATCAAGGGACGCAAGGGCCCGGTACTGGCAGAGGTCGTCGCGGTTGATTCCGAAGGGACCCGTGTCCTGCCCTTTGGCACCTGGAACGGTGTCACGATTGGCGACCGGGTCGAGATTTCGACCAGCGGGGAAAACATCCGCCCCGACCTCAGTTGGATTGGCAGGGTGGTCAATGCGCTCGGTGATCCGATGGATAACATGGGGTCGCTGCATGAAGGCCCGGTGCCCTGTCCGCCCAAGAACACGCCGCCGAATGCCTATGCGCGGCGCCGCGTTGGCGAACGGCTGGACACTGGCGTGCGGGTCTTTGACGTGTTTACGCCGCTGTGCCGCGGGCAACGCATGGGGATATTCGCAGGCTCTGGCGTTGGTAAATCCTCTTTGCTGTCGATGATGGCGCGACGTGCGGAGGCGGATGTGATCGTCGTTGGCCTTGTCGGCGAACGCGGGCGCGAAGTGCAGGATTTCATCCAGCAGGACCTCGGTCCCGAGGGGCTCGACCGGTCTGTTGTTGTGGTATCGACCGGGGACGAACCGCCCTTGATGCGCAGGCAAGCTGCCTGGACTGCCACAGCGGTCGCAGAATACTTCCGCGATCAGGGTTTGCAGGTTCTGCTGCTGATCGACAGTGTCACTCGGTTTGCCATGGCGCAGCGCGAGATCGGCCTTGCCGGGGGCGAACCGCCGACCACCAAGGGCTATCCGCCGACCGTTTTCGCCGAGCTTCCGCAATTGCTGGAACGCGCCGGACCGGGCACGGGGGAAAAAGGCGACATTACAGCGCTCTATACTGTGCTGGTCGATGGCGACGATCTGAACGAACCGATTTCGGATACCGTGCGCGGGATCATGGACGGCCACGTTGTCCTGGACCGCAACATTGCCGAACAGGGCCGCTTTCCGGCGGTGAATCTGCAACGCTCCATCTCGCGGATGCTGCCTGATTGTCACAACCCTGGTGAATACGCGGTCCTGCGCGCCGCGCGCCGTGCCCTTGCCCGTTACGCCGACATGGAAGAGCTGATCCGCATTGGCGCATACCGCGAAGGGACGAACGCCGAGATCGACGCGGCGATCCGGTTCGCCAAACCCGCCGAAGCCTTTCTGTCGCAAACCAAAAAGGAATCGACGACCTCCGAACAGGCATTTGCCAAGCTCTACGAGTTACTGGGGCATGCCGGGATAGAGGTTGAGGCGCCACAGGAAGATGGCGCGGAATAGATTAGGCTCGGGACCGGGTCCGGGTCCAAATTGCAGCGCTCCAACAGTCGAACAGACAGTCACGGAACGAAGGTCCCTGGACGCTCAGAATTCCCAGCCGGTCTGATTTCTGATTCAAACTTCCAAAAGGGAGGTTTGAATGAGCGGGTAACGCTTTGTCGTTTCGAATGGTCTTTGGGAGCAGCTTGACCCGCATCTACGCGGCAAAACCAGCGATGGCCGGGTGTCACGATTAAGGATAACCGGCTGTTTCCGGGGGCAGTTTCCGACCCCCAACATCAAAAAACCCCTTAATCTGAACGATTCAAGGGCTTTTGCAATTGCAAGTGGTGCCCAGAAGAGGACTCGAACCTCCACGGCCTTGCGGCCACTGGCACCTGAAGCCAGCGCGTCTACCATTCCGCCATCTGGGCACAGATTGCGTGAGGCCGCGATTTAGACCCCGTAGCGCCCAGTGTCAACGATGATTTGGCGCAAATCACGCTCTGATCGCTCTGTGGCGCCATATCGCCTTGCCGGGTCGCGGACGGGGCGGTAGGAACGGGATACTGACGTAGGATTGCAGGGGTTTCAGCATGTCCAAGCTTGTCACCATCTTTGGCGGATCGGGTTTCCTGGGACGCTACGTCGCGCGGCGACTGGCCAAGCAGGGCTGGCGCGTGCGCGTTGCGACACGTCATCCCAATGATTCCATCTTCGTGCGGACCTACGGCTCTGTCGGTCAGGTGGAGCCGGTTTTCTGCAACATCCGCGACGATGCCTCTGTACGCTCCGTCCTTTCTGGCGCGGAGGCAGTGGTCAACTGCGTTGGCATCCTGGCGGAAAAGCGCAAGAATAACTTTGATGCGGTGCAATCCGAAGGCGCGGGACGCGTCGCCCGTCTCGCTGCCGAACAGGGCGTTGCGCGGATGGTCCAGATTTCGGCAATCGGCGCGGATGAGGATTCCGACAGCGATTACGCCCGCTCCAAGGCGGAAGGCGAGGCTAACGTTCTGCAGCACATGCCCGGCGCAATGATCCTGCGCCCGTCGATTATGTTCGGCGCGGAGGACGAATTCTTTAACCGGTTCGCTGCTATGACGCGGTTCGGCCCGGTTTTGCCGATGGTGGGCGGCGCGACAAAATTTCAGCCGGTCTACGTCGATGATGTCGCGATGGCCGTGGAAAAGGGCGTGCTCGGCGCGGCGCCGGGGGGCATCTACGAACTCGGCGGGCCGCATGTCTCGACCTTCCGCGAGTTGATGCAGCAGATGCTGGACACCATTCAACGTCGCCGCATTCTGATCAACCTGCCGGTCTGGATTGCCCGACTGATGGCCTTTGGCCTGACGGTGGTGCAATGGCTCTCTCTCGGGCTGGTCCACAACAACACTCTGACCTCGGACCAGATCACCAATCTGCAATCCGATAATGTGGTCAGCGGTCAGCACAAGGGGTTCGAGGACCTCGGGATTGCGCCTGTTGCGGTTGAGGCGGTGATCCCGGACTACCTGTGGCGGTTCCGGCCCTCGGGGCAATACGCGGCGATCAAGGAGTCGGCCAAGAACCTGCGCGCCTGAATGGGGCGCCCGCGTGACGGATCAAGCGTCCTTTACGGCCAGGCCCACCAGATCAACCCGATCCCCAGGATCACCCGATAGATCACGTATGGCGTGAAGCTGACGCTGCGCAGCAGGCGCATCATCAGAGTGAGGGCGAGTAGCGCCGAGGCAAAGGCCAACAGCGCGGCAATGGCCACATCCGTCAACGCGCCGACGTCACCGCCCGCGATCACCTCCGCCCCCAGCAGGACCGCGCTGGCGAGAATCACCGGAATCGACATCAGCATCGACACCTTGGCCGCATCGGCGCGCTTGTAGCCCATGAAACGCGCGCCGGTGATCGTGATGCCCGACCGCGAGGTGCCGGGAATCAGCGCTACCGCCTGCCAGAGGCCCAGAAGCCAGGCCTCGCGCAGGGTCCAGTCCCGCGCCTCCTTGACCTCTGCGCCGCGTTGATCCGCCCACCAGAGCACGATCCCAAAGATCAGCATGGTCCAGCCGATCACGAAGGCAGAGCGCATCAGCTCCTCGATCCCCGAGACCTTAAGCACTAGACCGATCACGATGGCCGGGATGGTCGCGACAATCAAAAGAAACGCCAGCCGCGCTCCCGGCGTGTCGAGCTTCCCGCGCAGCAGGTGCGGCAGACCGGCGACGGCTTCGGCCACGTCGCGCCAGAAATACAGGATCACCGCGCCGAGCGTTCCGAGGTGCACCGCCACATCCAGCGCCTGCCCCTGATCCGCCAATGATGTGAGCTGCGGCAACAGAATTAAATGGCCTGAGGAGGAGATCGGCAGAAACTCGGTCACGCCCTGAATCACGGCCAGAAGGATCAATTGGAACAGGGGCATCGCTCACCTCTCTTTGTTTCCGCTTGGTTTAAGCCTCTGATCGGAAATGGGAAGACCGATGATTGGTACATTTCGGACCTATTATCTCAGCCAAGTCCGCGAATTTTCATCTCCCGACCGAGATTAGAGGAAATATAGGTCAGTACTTATGACTTTTCATTCGCCCTACTTTGCCTTATGAGACCCCTGAGCAAAGTTTGACCGAGAGGATTCCGCGTGGCCAAGCAACCGATGCTGAAATTCGTAACCGTTCCCCGTGACATGCCCGAAAAGCGTGATGCCGACGCGCGGAACAAGGATTTTGACGAAATCTACGCGGAATATGCCGCCGCCAAGGCCGAAGAGCAATCCTCCCGCTGTTCGCAATGCGGCGTTCCCTATTGCCAAAGCCATTGCCCGCTGCACAACAACATCCCCGACTGGCTGCGCCTGACCGCGACCAACCGGCTGGAAGAGGCCTATGAGGTCAGTCAGGCCACCAACACCTTCCCCGAGATCTGCGGACGCATCTGCCCGCAAGACCGCTTGTGCGAAGGCAATTGCGTCATCGAAAAATCCGGCCATGGCACCGTCACCATCGGCGCGGTCGAGAAATACATTACTGATACCGCTTGGGAAAAAGGTTGGGTCAAACCCGTCGTTCCGGCGAAGGAGCGTGACGAATCTGTCGCCGTCATCGGTGCCGGGCCCGGCGGCCTTGCCGCCGCCGACATGTTGCGCCGCGCAGGTGTGCAGGTCACGGTCTATGACCGCTATGATCGCGGCGGTGGCTTGCTGACCTATGGCATTCCGGGCTTCAAACTGGAAAAGGACGTCGTGATGCGGCGGATCGACCAGCTTGAGCAATCCGGCGTCACCTTCGTGATGAACTGCACTGTGGGCGAGGACATCTCCTTTGCCGATATCCGGGCCAAGCATGACCGCGTCATCATCGCGACCGGCGTCTATAAAACGCGCGAGCTGACCCAGCCCGGCGCAGAGGCCGGCGGCATCGTGCGCGCCATCGACTACCTGACCGCGTCCAACCGGGCCTCGAACTTCGGCGACACCGTGCCTGAATTCGAATCGGGCGAGTTGAACGCCAAGGGCAAGAAAGTCGTGGTCGTCGGCGGTGGCGACACGGCGATGGACTGCGTGCGCACCGCCATCCGGCAGGGCGCGGAGTCCGTCAAATGCCTCTACCGTCGCGACCGCGCCAACATGCCCGGCTCGCAACGCGAGGTGCAGAACGCCGAAGAAGAAGGCGTCGAATTCGTCTGGCTTTCCAACCCGCTCGACTTTTCCGGCGACGCGGTCAGCAACCTGACGATCCAGCGCATGCGCCTTGGGGCGCCCGATGCTTCGGGGCGCCAGTCGCCGGAGCTGATCGAAGGGTCGGACTACGTCGAGGACGCCGATCTGGTGATCAAGGCGCTTGGCTTTGAACCTGAGGATTTGCCGACGCTCTGGGGTCAGCCCGACCTTGCCGTGACCCGCTGGGGCACCATCCGCGCGGAATTCGGCACCGGCAAGACCAGCCTCGACGGCGTCTACGCCATCGGTGACATCGTGCGCGGTGCCTCGCTGGTGGTCTGGGCGATCCGGGACGGGCGCGATTGCGTCGCTGCCCTGCTCGAAGAGTTGACCGCCAAATCCGCCGTTGCGGCGGAGTGAATGACCGGCCCGGCGCCCCGCGCCGGTCCCGTTAACCGAACCCGACCAAACGCCTCAACCTGCGACTCCGAAAAAAATATCACCGCGCGCTGCGCAACACCCCCTCTGACCGTGGTAGACCGGAAAAAAAAGAGCACGAGGAACTGCCAATGACCGATAAGACAGGACAATGCATGTGCGGCGCAGTGACGTTCAGCGCCCGCGATGTGCCCGATCATTTCAGCGCCTGCCATTGCGAGATGTGCCGCCGCTGGTCCGGCTCTGCCCTGCTCGCCGTTCATGTTCCCGTCGAAGGTGTCACCTGGAAGGGCGAGGCGCATATTCGCACGCTGCAAACCTCTGACTGGGCCGAACGCGCGTTTTGCCAGCGCTGTGGCACGCCGATGTATTATCACCTGACGGTCGATGGCTATGGGCCGGAAAACTACAGCATCCCTCTGGGCGTGTTCGACGAAACGACCGGCATGACCATGACGCTGGAGAGCTTTGTCGACTGCAAGGCGGGCGGCCTCGCCTACGCCGAGAATGGGCGCGAACAAGTGACCCGCGCCGACACCTTGGCGACCTACGGCATGCCCGGCGATTGACCTCCCGGCCCCGTGCTAACCCGAATTTTGCGGCCTGTGCCGATCTGACCCTATTGCCCGCGACCGGGCCCCGTTTCGAAAGGAACCTGACATGACCAAATATGATGCCGACTGGGTGCGCGCCGAAGAAGCCAAGCGCAAGTGGATGGCCGAAAACGGCATGTACTCCGAGGCCGAGGAACACTCCTCCTGCGGGGTTGGCCTCGTGGTGTCGATCGACGGCAAGAAAAGCCGCAAGGTGGTCGAGGCCGGGATCAATGCGCTGAAAGCCATCTGGCACCGCGGCGCCGTGGACGCGGATGGCAAGACCGGCGATGGCGCCGGCATCCACATCCAGATCCCCGCCCCGTTCTTTTACGACCAGATCAAACGCACCGGCCACGAGCCGCGCCATGATGAGCTGATGGCCGTGGGACAGGTCTTCCTGCCCCGCACCGATTTCGGCGCGCAGGAAACCTGCCGGACCATCGTCGAGGCCGAAGTGCTGCGCATGGGCTACTATATCTACGGCTGGCGGCACGTCCCGGTCGA